>Ga0209417_1000383_pt1 | contig 109797 bp, 113 predicted proteins | sample RifGroF2_FD_184002 | JGI IMG/M metagenome (GOLD analysis project Ga0209417, IMG submission 184002) | Groundwater microbial communities from Rifle, Colorado, USA - Groundwater F2 (SPAdes) (version 2) | ecosystem: Environmental > Aquatic > Deep subsurface > Groundwater | place: Rifle, Colorado... | reverse complement strand
AATTAAATAGTCAGTGTCTTTGACAGTGAGGGTCCACCCGTTCCCATTCCGAACACGGAAGTTAAGCTCATTTGTGCTCAAAATACTTGGCGGGAAGCTGCCCGGGAAAATAGGTCGATGCTGACACCACGAGGCAATAGTCTTGTGAAGAATGAACAATCGATGAGTTTTACTCATCGGTTGTTTTTTTCTCATTTGAAGCTTCATCGCTTCCCTTTCTCTTCTCCTTCTCTTCTTTCATCATTTCTTTTAATGTTGAAAGCGCATCGCTTAGACCGCCGACCTGATCAATTATCCCCATGTCGACAGCTTCTTTACTCTCAACAACACTGCCTATATCGGTTGTCATTTCATCGGTTTTCATCATGAGCTTTCTTATTGTATCGGCATTAGCTTTTGAATTTCGGGTTATAAATTCAATAATCCGTTCCTGCATCTTATTCATGTATTCAAAGGTCTGCGGTGCGCCGATAACAACTCCGGTCATCCGGACAGGGTGGAAAAGCATTGTTGCCGACGGGACGATGAAGGATTTTCGTGTTGAAACAGCAAGCGGAATTCCGATTGAATGGCCGCCGCCAAGCACAAGCGATACTGTCGGCTTCTTCATGCTTGCGATCATCTCAGCAATAGCAAGTCCGGCTTCTACATCACCGCCGATTGTGTGCAGCAGTACAAGCAGTCCGCCTATCTCGTTGTTCTCTTCAACACCAACCAGTGTTGGCAGACATTGCTCATATTTTGTTGTCTTTGTTTGCGGCGTGGAGGCATAATGTCCCTCGACCTGACCGGCTATAATAAGGGTGTGGATTACACCTGCCTCAGAACGGACGCTGATATGCTGCTCATGTTCGCCAGCGGTTCCTTTATCGTCATTTGAATCATTTTCATGTGGTTCGTCGGGCTCAAAGTTTTTTATATCATTAAACATAAATAATTGTCATCCTTGCTTGTTGTAATAAACTTATATTACCCAAACGAAGGGAAAAAATACAGCTGTGAAGGATTTTCACAGCTGTGTGTTTTTATTTACTTATCATATCAAGTATTGTACTTTTGACGAGCGCAGCATTGCTTTTGCCTTTGGATTTCTTCATAACATAGCCTATAAGAACCTGGATTGCTTTCTCCTTGCCGCTGAGATAATCGGCAACCGACAGGGGATTCTGTTCGACCGCTTCCCTGCACATCTCAATGACTGCACTGTCGTCAACCGAAGACATATCAGCTTCCGAAAGGAATGCCATGGGTGATTTATTGTCGACAAGCATTTTTTCAAAGGTTGCTCTCGATTGATTTGCGCTGATTTTCTTATCATCCTGTAGCTTTAGAAGCTCATAGAAAAATTTCGGATTCAATTCAATATTAAAATTTTCTTTTTCGTTGTCGCTGCTCAGCTTTCTAAATAATGACGAGATAATCAGATTTGCACCGATCTTCGGAGTTTTGATTCCATCGATGGATTTTTCAAAGAAGTCGGCAATTTTCTTGTACTTGACTATATTTTTTGCATCTTCAGGCACGAGACCCAATTCTTTTTCATATCGTTCCATTCTTACATATGGATTCTCGGGCAGTGATGAGTAGATTGCATTGATCTTTTCTTGAGATGTTATAATCGGAACTATATCCGGTTCCTTAAAATAGCGGTAATCCTGTGCATCCTCTTTATCTCTTGCGCTTGATGTGGTGTTGTCTTCTTCATTATAACGCAGGGTTTCCTGAGTGATTGTACCGCCTTCGTCAAGAACTTCGCACTGTCTTGCAAACTCATATTCAACAGCCTTTCCTATATAAGTAATTGAGTTCATATTTTTTATCTCGGTTCTTGTCCCGAGTTTCTCGCTTCCGGCAAGTCTGACAGAAATATTGACATCGCAGCGCATTGAGCCTTCCTGCATCTTGCAGTCGGAAATACCGATGTATTTCATGGTCAGCTGCAGTCGTTCGATGTATTCGAGAATTTCTTCAACGCTTCGGAAATCGGGTTCGGTTACAATTTCAATCAACGGAACTCCGCCTCTGTTGTAGTCAACAAAAACATCGCCCCTTTGATGCACCAGCTTGCCGGCATCCTCTTCGATATGGATACGGTTCAGTCTGATCCTTTTACCGCTTGACAGTTCAACATATCCGTTTTTACATAGCGGCAGGTCAAACTGGGATATCTGGTATGCTTTAGGCAGGTCAGGATAGACATAGTTCTTCCTATCCATTTTTGAGATCAGACTTATCTCGCAGTTCGTTGCGAGTCCGGCTTTGATTGCGAAGTTAACAACCTGCTCGTTCAGCTTAGGCAATGTACCGGGTAAACCGATGCAGACAGGACAACAGTGAGTGTTAGGTTCACCGCCGAATTCAGTCGTACAGCCGCAGAATATCTTTGTTTTTGTACTTAATTCTATATGTGTTTCAAGTCCGGAAACAAGTTCGTATTTCATAAAGATATCACACCTTTCAAAACTGGAATAGCAAGCGCATCTTCAAGCTTTGCTGCAAGGTGCAATATTGTCTCTTCTGCAAAGTAATTTCCGATAAGCTGTACTCCGACAGGCAGACCTTTGTCATCGAACCCACAGGGAACAGATACTGCAGGTAGACCTGTTATGTTTGCAGGCACTGTGCAAATATCGGTCATGTAGGTTTCGACCGGATCATTTGCCGAAAAGTTAAGCTCAAATGCTGTTGAAGGAACGGTCGGTGTGATAATAGCATCAACATTTTCCAATGCTTCTGCAAATGCAGACTTCAATCCCTGACGCAGATTCTGTGCTTTTTTATAATAGGCATCATAATAACCTGAGCTGAGAACATAAGTGCCGAGCAATATTCTATGTTGAACTTCCCTGCCGAAGCCTTCGCTGCGAGTTTTGCATACCATCTCATTCAGGTCGTTATAATTAGTTGTTTTATAACCGTATCTTATGCCGTCATATCTGCCGAGGTTCGATGATGCTTCCGCACAGGCGAGAATATAGTATACCGGAACGGAATACTTGATGTTAGGCATTGACAGCTCGATTATTTCTGCGCCAAGCTCTCTGTATTTTTCGATTGCAGACAAAACTGCTTTTTTGACATCAGCTTTTATTCCATTGGTGAAGAATTCTTTGATTACACCGATTCTCTTACTTTTTATATCAGCATTAAGCTTTGATATATCAACTTTTTTTGTTTTCGGACTTGAAGTTGCATCATTTTTATCATAGAATGATAAATTGTTAAAAACAGCAGCACAGTCACGAACACTTGCAGTGATCGGGCCAATTTGATCGAATGAGGATGCATATGCAATCAGTCCGAATCGAGAAACCGTACCATAAGTCGGCTTCAGCCCGACAAGACCGCAGAAGCTAGCAGGCTGGCGGATTGAGCCGCCTGTATCTGATCCAAGTCCGTATGCAGCGATACCACCGCCGACGGCACTTGCGACACCGCCTGAGCTGCCTCCTGCAACGTAGTTTGTATTATACGGGTTAAGTGAACCGCCGAAAACCGAGGTTTCGCTTGATGAACCCATTGCGAACTCGTCCATGTTGGTTTTTCCGAGTAGAATAGCATTCTGTGTATTCAGGGCTTCCCAGACTGTTGCGTTATAAATAGGAGTGAAGTCCTCAAGCATTTTTGAGCAACAGGTTGTTTTTATGCCTTTTGTGCATATGTTGTCCTTAAGAGTCATCGGGATGCCTTCAAGCGGCATCAGCTTCTCGCCTGCCGCGATTTTTTTGTCTACTTTCGCAGCGGTTGTGAGCGCAGTATCTTCACAGACAAGAACATATGCGTTGAGATTTTTATTTTCAGCGTTTATTGCAGCAATATATTTCTTTGTAAGCTCTGTACAGGATATTTCTTTTGAAAGCAGTGCAGAGCGGATGAGTTCGATTCTGTTTTTCATCGGTTATCTCCTAACACTTTTTGCTATATAGAAAAATCCTTCGCGAGCTGTTTTGCAATTTGACAGTATTTCATCGTTGGCATATGAAGGAACAAGCTCATCTTCACGAGTTGCATTAACCGGCTTTTCCGTATTAGTATTATTAAAATTATATGAAGCGTTATTTATTGTATCTGCGAATTCGATAATACTTGCCATACTTTTAGTAAGCTCCTCGAGTTCGGATTCATATACATAAAGCTTCGCCAGCTTGGCGATCTTTCTTATTTCTTCATTTGTTACCATGTCGATTTAACACCTGCCTTTTATATATTTATCGGCGGGAGCAAGCCCCTGCCCTGCATTATCTTATTTTTATATGTGTTTCACGGAGCTGCTTTTCGGTTATCTCGCAAGGCGCTCCGAGCAGCAGATCCTGCGCATTGCCATTCATCGGGAATGCGATTATTTCACGGATGTTCTCTTCGTCGCAAAGCAGCATCAGTATTCTGTCAACACCGGGAGCCATTCCTGCATGAGGTGGTGCACCATATTTGAATGCACCGTAAAGTGCGGGGAATCTGTTCTTAATTTCGTCCTCGGGATAACCGGCAATAGCAAACGCCTTTACCATGATATCAATATCGTGGTTTCTGACAGCACCTGATGAAAGTTCTATACCGTTGCAGACAATATCATACTGATATGCGTTGATGTTGATCGGCTCTTTTGTCAATAACGCTTCAAGACCACCCTGCGGCATCGAGAACGGATTGTGTGTGAACACAATAGCTCCGGTCTGTTCGTCATGCTCGTACATAGGGAAATCGGTAATAAAGCAGAATTTGAAGCAGTCCTTTTCGATAAGTTCAAGCTTCTCGCCAAGTTCTGTGCGAATCTGACCTGCAAATTTTGCAGCAATTGATTCCTGATCGGAGATAAAGAAAATAACATTGTTTGGTTGAAGATTGCCGAGATTTATTAACCCGGAAATTTTTTCTTCTGGTATAAATTTTACAATAGGGCCTGCAAGTTTCATGTCTTCGTCTACTTTAAAATATCCAAGACCGGGCATGCCGATACTTTTCGCAAAATCGAGCATATCCTCGAAGAATTTCTTTGATTTGTCTGCACAGTTTTGAACAGTTATCGCTCTGACGGTTTTTCCTATAAAAGGCTTGAAGGTGCAACTCTGAAAAAAGTCAGTCAAGTCTATTATTTCAAGAGGATTCCTGAGATCAGGTTTATCTGTTCCGTATTTCAACATACTTTCTTTGAATGGAATTTTGATAAAAGGAGCTTCAGAAACCTTTTTAGTTGAAAATTTATTGAATACAGCCGGAAGAGCATTTTCAGCAACTGCAAATACATCCTCCTGGGTTGCAAACGCCATTTCAAAATCAAGCTGATAAAATTCACCGGGCGAACGGTCTGCTCTTGCATCTTCATCGCGGAAACAGGGAGCTATCTGAAAATAACGATCAAACCCGGACACCATAAGCAACTGTTTGAAAATCTGCGGCGCCTGGGGAAGTGCATAGAATTTGCCTTTATGTTTTCTGCTTGGGATTATATAATCTCTTGCGCCCTCGGGCGAAGACGAAGTCAGAATCGGGGTCTGGATTTCAAGGAATCCTAAATCCGTCATATACCGGCGCATGAAAGAAATTACTTGAGAACGGAGAACAATCTTGTTATGAACATCACGGTTTCGTAAATCGAGAAAACGATATTTAAGTCGGATATCTTCTCTTGTGTTGCGACTATCGGTAACATCGAAAGGCAGCGGTTCTTTTACACTGCTTAAGACAGTAATTGAATTTACCCTGATTTCAACCTCTCCTGTCGGAATTTTAAGGTTTACCTTATCAGGGTCGCGTTTCTCGACAATACCTTCGGCGCTTATTACGCATTCTTTGCTTACACCGTCAAGCAGGTTGTCGTCATGCAGGACAATCTGGGTAACGCCATAGTGGTCACGGATATCGACAAATTTAACTCCGCCATGATCTCGGATGGTTTCAACCCAACCGGAAATTTTTGTAGGTTTATCGATATCTGCTATTGTAAGCTGACCGCAGGTATGTGTTCTGTAGACAGTTGTGATACTCATGCTTTTTTCTCCTCGAATTTTTTGGTCAGCAAAATTTTTATATACCATAACATGATAACATAATATAACAATCAAGTCAATATAAAAATACAGCAAAATGATGTGGGTTATCAATATTAAAACTGTGAAGCTGTACAAAAATTCATATTTATGCGAATAATAAAAAACAGATGTTAACAATTTATAAAATTGTGAAAACAATAGCGATAGAGGTTTGACAAAGGCATCAATACGATGTATAATCACAAATTAGATAAGAGATACTAAAAGTATTTTTGCAAATTTAGATATTAGATGAGATAAAAGGGATGGATTATATTTATGGACTATTGCGATAAGCGTTTAAGAAGGTTTTTGTTGGTTTCAACAGCTATTGTTTTTGTTTTTTCAGTAGTCAGAGTTATAATGATAATGAAATATATAATAACAATTCCGGCAGATGCGCAGCAGGTTTATTCAATAGCAAACAATGCTGTTACAGCAACATATACAATTGCTGTATGTGTGATGCTTGCACTGTTTGGGATATATGCTGTTCTGAAAAAATTTAAGAATAAAATATGTGTCAGTTATGATGATTCACCTACAATATTCTTTTCATCTCTAATCGGATTTATGATGATAGCAACATCACTTTTATATTTTTATCGTATTATGACGGGCGAAGCGGTTATAGACAAACTCGAAACCAGTGTAATTGTATCAATGCTTCTGTCATCAGCATTCTTCCTGTACACTTCTTCACGTGCATTAAAGCAGGGAAGAACATTATATACACTTTTAACAATATTCCCGATTGCTTATACAGTGCTTAGAGTTCTCAGTATATTTATTCCGGTCAGAGAAAGCGTTGTTGACTCAACGGCACTCTTTAGGTTGTTTGGTCTTGCTTTTACAATGTTATTCTTTGTATCCGAGATAAAGGCATCTAACGATACCGGCAACAGGAAAGCAACAATATTTTTTGGATTATCCGCAATCCTACTTAATGTGATATTCCAAATTCCCGATCTTTATCTTTCAGCCTTCTGGCTTCTGAAGTTTAGCTTTACTTCTATACTTACCGCAATTGATCTTTTAATTATAATGTATATTTTTGCAAGACTTCTTGCAATGACAGCCGGTACCGAAATAATTGATATTAAAGCAGAAACAACGCTTTAAAATATAAAAGTTTTCATATAAGGGAGTGTGATGTTATGTTATCAAGAACACCACCAATGGGATGGAATTCTTGGAATACCTTCGGATGGAGCATCTCGGAGGAGCTTATTAAAACTACTGCAGACACTATGGTCGAAAAAGGATTTCTTGCAGCAGGTTATAATTATTTGGTTATTGATGATTGCTGGAGTGAAATGAAGCGCGATGAAAAAAACAGACTTGTACCGAATAAGGAAAAATTTCCGAACGGTATGAAGGCAGTTGCGGATTATGTTCATTCAAAAGGATTGAAATTCGGTATGTATTCTTGTTGCGGAACCCGCACATGTGCTGGATTCCCGGGAAGCTTTGAATATGAATACATAGATGCTGAAACATTTGCATCGTGGGGTATTGATTTCTTAAAGTATGACTATTGCTTGCGTCCGGAGATATCAGAAGGCAAACACCTTTACAGAAAAATGGCAATGGCACTTCGTTCATCAGGCAGAGATATTTTATTCTCGGCTTGCAACTGGGGCTGCGACAATGTTTACGACTGGATCCGCTCAAGCGGTGCGCATATGTTCCGCTCAACCGGCGATATAGTTGACAACTGGGAATCAATCAAGAACCTTTATACTTCGCAAATCGAAAAAGGATCATACGGAGCACCCGGCTGCTTCAATGATATGGATATGCTTGTTGTCGGTATGTATGGCAAGGGTAATGTTGGCTTCGGCGGATGCACAGAGGAGGAATATCGCACACACTTTGCACTCTGGTGTATGATGAACTCACCGCTGATGATCGGCTGTGACATAAGAAGTATAAGCGATACAGCTCTTGAACTTCTGACTAACAAGGACCTTATCGCAATAAATCAGGACAAAGAAGGCAGACAGCCCTATCTTGCAAACAATACAGGAAATACTCGTTATTGCTGGGTAAAACCAATGGCAGACGGTGAATATGCAATTGGTTATTTCAATATGAGCGATAATCAGACTGATGTATTGCTACATTTTTGGGATATCGGACTTCCGTCAACCTCCGGTTACGGATTAAAGCTTTATGACTGCTTCACACATCAGGATATCGGTGTATTCAAGGATTTTTATAATCCGATGCTTAAGCCTCATACCTGCGCAGTTTACAGAGCAAAGGTAGTTAAACTTTAATATTTGAAAGGGTTTTTCAATGATAAGCGGTCCAATATGCGAAAATTGCGGTTCGAGTCTCAGCTGTGACGAAATCGGTCTGTATAAGAAGATGGTCAACAGAGGAGCCGTGAGCTACTTATGTATTGAATGCCTCGCAAAACAATTCAAATGCAGCATCCATCAGCTTAGTGAAAAAATAGAGTATTTCAGAAGCACAGGCTGTACTTTGTTTGCACCAAAACAATAAACAGCAGGGCAGACATTGATTGTCTGCCCTGAATCGGATTTTTGAAAGCTATGCCGCTTGCGACAGCGGCGGAATGGAAGTTGATATGACTGTCGATGTTTGGCCGGTAATAAGTGCGGTAATAACCCTTTTTGTAATAATGTTAATTGGTGTTGTCGGTCGTATGACGGGAATACTGGACTGGAAAACAACAAAAAAGCTGTCAACAATACTTATAAAAATTACTCAACCGATGCTTATAATATACTCGATGCAGATTGGCTATACTGATGAAAGGCTGAGGATCGGGCTTGGTATTGTCGGAGCTTCGGCTGTTGTACATATAGCAGCAACCGTACTGGCAGCACTTATCTTCGGCAAATACCCGTCAAAGCAGAGCAAAGTATATCAGATGGGTGTAATTTTTGCCAACTGTGCATTCATAGGATTTCCGTTACTTGAAGTGTTGTTTCCTGAAGAAGGTTTATTTTACGGAGCGTTTTACACATTCTTCTTCAACGTATACATATGGACATACGGTACGTTTTTACTGTCAAGAGGCACGGATAAAAATTATAATCCATTAAAATCACTCGTGAATGTCGGCACAATTTCCTGTGCAATAAGTTTTATTCTGTTTATAACAAAAATAGCATTACCGATTCCGATACTCAAGGGTGTTGAAATGGTTGGGCATATGACATTCCCGCTTGCAATGCTTATCATAGGAAGTTTGATATGCAATTCCGGATTGAAGAAGCTGTTTACTGGTGTGGACGGATATTTTTACTCAGCTATAAAGCTATTATTGATTCCCATTTTAACATTGTTGATTTGCGTTATATTCAAAGTTGATCAGGGGTTGACCTTACTGCTTGTAACAATGACAGCAGTTCCAAGCGCTGCAAATAATGCGATTTTTGCTGAAATATACAATGCCGATGCAACGCTCAGTGCTAAATTGGTAGGACTGTCAACGCTTTTATCTGTTGCGACAATACCCCTCATGTTGTTGTTGACAACATGGATACTGTCGTTGGTGAATCCATAATTATGTTTAGATTTATTTTATATTATGGAATTTTTGCTGCATTGCCAGTAATATTACTGTTAATTTTCTTATATCCGAAGATTAAGCACCGTAAGATAATTGGTTATCTGAAACCGGCATTATTTGCAATGCAATACTTTGCCGGATATTCACTGCTCGGATTGGTTTCTCTAAGCATGATTTCTTTGCTGCAAATTAAGCCGGATGACGCAAGCTTAATTTCTATTGTTTTATATATCGGAATAAGTTTTTTAATGTATAAATATTTATATCATCCGGGCAAGCTGCTATATAGCATTATCCCTTCAGCGTTGATTTCAGTAATATTAATAATCATATGGATACAGAGCGCTGTAAGATATGGTTTTGACGATTCAATCGGATGGACAGGTTATGGGCTTAACGCTTTACCGTTTGGATTCGGATTTATGAAGCTGCTTCAATCTGAGTCAACAGGATTCCTGCATATACTTACTGCTTTACTACCTGTCATGGGTTATTTTACAGGAGCGGGATTAGTTGAAATACTAATAGATAAAAGTAAAGGCAAGTAACTTTCAAGAGTATTATTTTTAAGCTGTAATGTGAATAACATCTAAATAAAATATAAAATCATCCCAAAATTTAATAATTATATTGACTTGTAAAATATAATGCTGTATAATAAATTTATAATAGTTTTGTTTTACATTACCGTCGGATAACGGTGGTTTATTTATGTTGAATTGAAACAATTGAATGGAGGATTTTTAATGTTGAAGAAAATAGTTGCGCTTGTTATGGTCGGTTTGCTGGTCGTTGTAGGATTAACATCATGCCAGAAGGTCGAAAAAGCAAGTGTTCAGGTTAAGATAGTTGGATATAATGATGTTGTTATTTATGAAGGTGCTGTTGCCGATGTGGTATCTGAAAATGGCAAGAATCCGGTTGTCGCTGATGTATTACTTGCGATGCAAACATATGAGTATCTTGATGAAGTTGTTTTAAGTGACACACACGCAGATATCAAAAAGATCAATGAATATGAAGCACAGCCCGATACAGAAAATACAGGTGTGTTTGTATGGTCGTATAAAATAAATAATTTGGATTTACTTGATGAAGCAAGCGGGTTATCCGATGCAGCAACAGATATTGTTAAAGATGGAGATGTAATAATTTTCTCTTACACATTTGTAGAGTATCCTGAGGAATCAGAAACTTAAATAAAAGTTAAGAAAGGCAGTAAAGCAGATGGAGAAGTTCTTTATTAAATTGAATCAAATTACTGATGTACAGGAATTTGCGAAGGCAGCAACCATGATGCCCTATTCTATTGATCTTTGCTCCGGCAGATATATTATAGACGGCAAATCCTTGATGGGCATATTCAGTCTTGATTTTTCCCAAAAAATCGAGGTTGTTGCGCATACAAACGATGCAAGTGCACTTAAAGCTGCCATTAAGAAATATTTAGCTAATTAGTTACAATGACCCCGCAATGGCTGATTGCTGTTGCGGGGTTTACCGAAGCATCTTACTTATTGGAGCCGCTGAGCTTCATATTTTTTGCCGTTTAAAAATTTACATTTTTATATTGCAACCATGTTTATTTTATGTTATTATAATATAGCTGTGTAATGCTGTTTACTTTATGATTTATTTAATAACAGACATTATAATTTTCATTAAAATCCGTAAAAGCGGTATAATAGAAAGAGGACAAGTTTTATGAATACAATACAGTATGTAATTGGCGGTATTCTTATCGTAGTTTCTATCTTGTTGATAATTGCAATTTTATTTCAAAGTTCTAAATCAAAAAGACTTGGCGGAGCGATATCAGGTGGAGCTGAAACCTTTCTTGGAAAAGAAAAAGGGAAAAAAGCGGATATATTCTTTAACAAGGCGACAATAGCTTTAGTTGTTTTAATGGCATTGCTTACATTAATAGTATATATATGGCAGCCAGAAGAAAAATCAACGACTGATACAAGCTCTGCTGCTTCTGAAACATCAACAACTTCCGAAGATGTTTCTGTGTCTGAATCGGATGATACATCAGAAGTTGAATCTATGGTTGAATCAACAGCTGAATCAACAATCGAAAGCACAGTTTCGGAATAGGTAAAACAAGGATCAATTAAAATTCACAGGCTTCTTTATGAAGCCTTTTTCGGTATTTATATCAATAGTGCTATTTCTTATAAGAAACTGTAGAAAATAATTCAAAACTAATTCTAACGGAATCAGTTTTGAAAAAGTCCATATATCAAGGACTTTTTCTCGAATTTTATCACTGTTTCTAAATCGAATTAGTATAAGCTTAAAAAACCAATTGTTGATAGGTTATAGGTTGAACAAAAAGAAGCATCGCTTCCAATTTCAATTCGTTCGACCTGCGAGTTTGTGCCTTACATCTGAAAGAAGATATTTCCGTAAACCGAAACCACACAAACTCCGAAGGAAAGCATGTGCCTTAAATGCCTGATAAAAGGTTTAGTTCAAAGGCAATAATATACTCTTCGAGCGAGGATAGCTTATATGCTTATCTCTATGGAGAGAAAATATATGGTATTACTAATGTTTCAATACCATTTGCTTTTTCAAAGGGTGCAATACGCGGAGACCGCGTTGAAGTAAATGTATATGTAAAAGCGATTAAGAAAAGGCAAAGAGCAGTATTTACAAATTCATTTTCGGGCAGAATAAAATATCATCCTCAACATACTATGCAAGGATATGCTATTGTAACTAAAATTATTTCTCCGAAAGAATTTGAGATTGCCGGAAGGATTGAAGAAGGCGGTGTACATACAATGTTCACTGCTAACAACGATAGCGGTCTCAGAGCGCCTGTTTTTAATGCTGATATGAATGGTGCTGTTATCGGAGATATTGTACTCGCAAGGGTTACACGTAAAAACACCGGCGCGCTAAGAGCACAAGTTATTCAAGTTTTAGGTAAAGAGAACCAATTTAAAGCAAGATACGAATCGATTTTATATAACGGTGGATTCAAGAAAGACTTTTCGGAGGAAGTAATCCATCAGACTGAAATTATATCCCTAAAATCTATATCGGAAATAGACAGATCGATAAAAGATTTCCGCAGTAAAAATATCTTTACACTTGAAAATGAACCCGAAACCCCTACAAAAGCGTATTCATTTGAAAAGACAGAGAGTGGTTATAATGTTGGAATATATTATTCGGACATAGACTCATATATATCGTGGAACAGCGATCTCGACGATGAACTTTTCCATCGATTTTCAAGCTTTGAATTACCTGAAGGCAAATTCGAATTTCTGCCACCGGAATTCAAAGAGAAATTTAAATTAAATGCAGGCGAAGATAAAATAGTATTTGCTATTATGCTTGACATAGATAAAAAAGGCTATTGCAGAGACCTTGCATTTGAAAACGCAGTTATAAATGTCGCCGAAAACGGCACAACTGAAGAAGTGAATGAACTATTTTCAAATATTGACAAAACAAAGACACAAATACTCGGAATCAAATATAGCACAGTAATTCAAAAAATCTGGAATATGTTCGACCTTTGCGCAATTCTGAGTAGAGATAAAACCTATGAGTTTTGCCAACTTTGCCAGATTAACAATATACAGTATGATATAAAGCATGGCGAACCTATTGCAATCAAGTATAAAAAGCCCAATGATATTGATTTAATGTTGAATATAATAGATACACTTGTTGGAGTTGAACTTGCAAAATACACATCATCAAAGAATATACCATTCTTATATGAAACACAATTGCCTCCCACATATGAATCGATAATGTCGCTTCCCTATTTAAATACTCCATTGGTTGTAGATGAAACAACGATTTGCAGATTACTGTTTATGTACAATTTTGTTCTTGCTGACAGCAATGATAAAAGAATACGCGCAGCAAGCATAAATATGCAGCGATTACTTCAACCTCGAGCGTATTCAACAACGCCTGGCAACCATTATTCTCTCGCTCAATTTAGTTACTCAAAGTTCACAAACCCCTGTGAGAATTATATGGACCTAACCTTACTTCGGGTTTTGAAAGCATCATGTGATGAAATAGAAAGAGTTTCTCTTGAGATGTATTTGCAGAAAGCAATTATGTCCTACAGAATCAACGGAACAAAAAATTTATCAGCATTGGAAGCACTTGATGTTCTAATGAATGAACAACTCGCATTAAAAAATGGGACACTTCCGATTGATGCAATGGTAAAAATGCTTTCTTCCGATGGAATTGAGATTTTACTTCCGAACGGTGCTGTCGGAATGATACCAATGATATGTGTTCCCAATGGATCGTACAACAGAGAAGCACGTGTTATTGAATATCAAAAAGAAAGAGTTTCTTTCGGTGATACTATAAAAGTTACAATTTGCGATGAAGAATACAATTTTACAAAGAAATTTGGCAAAGGAATTATATACAAATTTATCAGATAAAATGTTTCATGTGAAACAATTCAGCATTTGTGCTCCGGAAAGAGGGATAAATTGAATTTCGGTACCCAAATAAAAAATACTAGTTATTTTGGACTTGCTCTTATATTTTTACTAGTTATCGTTACTGTTTCGGGGTGTGCTCCGGTTAAAACAGACAGCGATGTTATTCCTGCAGTACCTGATGATAAAAATTCCAAAGCTGAAGCTATCGGCGAGAGTTATCTTACAGCGGAGCAGTGGCTTGATACACTTAATGAAGCGGATTTCGAGGGCTATGAATTCACCATTGTAGCAACAAATGAAGAGGCTTTTCTGCCTGAGGGCGATGGATTGGTTCAACAAGCAGTGAATCAACGTAATGATTGGGTGCAAAGCAAATACAATATAATATTGAAAACTAATTTGGTTGAAGAAGGACAGTATTATCAGACCGTCAGAAATTCTGAACGCTCACAAACTTATATTGGAGATATGCTGTCTGCACCTTTTGAAGTACTTTCGAGCCTTGCTTCTGAAAAAATGCTTTATAATATATTCAGCTTACCATATATGAATACAAACGCCGAATATGTTGATGATAAGCTTATGAAATCTACCACCGGGAACAATTCTCTGTTTATTATGGTTGATAGTATAAGCGAATACAATGGAAGACAGTGGTGCGTTTTTTATGATTTGGGGTTAATAAATCAACTTGGTTTGACAGATCCGGTTGTTGCTGTTAAAAGCGGTGAATGGACATGGGATATGCTTCTTATCATGAGCGGACAGGCGGCAACACTTGGTGATGGGTACAGCGGATTTTTGACATATTTCGACGGAGAGCAACTTGCAAATGCAGTTTGGAATTCAGCAGGGCAAAAGTATTTCGGAGATATTTATCATAATCAGATCGAATTGAGACTGGATTTTGATAAATCTCAAATTACTCTTGATACAATGAAGAGTGTTACTCGATCAGAATATCTCGGTAAATTGACTGAAGATGATGCGATTTCAACATTCTCCGATGGAAATGCATTATTCTTTGTATATCAACTTGATATGGCGGCAGTTATTGCCGATAATTCGCGTGAATGGGGAATTGTACCATTGCCAAAAATTGATGCTTCACAAACCGAATACTGCTCATATTTGGACCCTGCAACAAGCGGTATTGCAATCCCCGCAAGCACTCAGAACACAGAGAGAACAGGTATGATTTTAAATGCAATGTTTGCGGCGTCATATGAACACATTGACGAAGCAGTAAAATCTTCATATATAAATTTTTACCTCAGAAATAATTCATCAGGATTAATGTTAAAGAAAATATTTGACACAACATATTTGGATTTTGCTTTTATATATGGTGAGGGTATGGATTTTATATCTGTCAACACCTATGATTTGATGAATGATGTTATGAAAAGAGATTTGGATATGATCCAAAGGTTTGATCGGGAAAAAGAAATAAAGGAAGCAATAAAAAACGAAGCTGATAAGATATTCAAGTGATATACCGTGTTTTCGGTACAATGCTATGAAATATATATTAAACGAAAGGAAATAATATTATGTTAAACAAAAAAACTATTGAGGATATTAATGTATCTGACAAGAAAGTTTTGGTCAGGTGTGACTTCAATGTTCCGCTTGACGGTGAGGTTATCACAGATGATAATCGTATCCAGGGAGCATTACCCACTATTAAATACCTTATAAAAAACAATGCAAAGGTTATACTTTGCTCACACCTCGGAAGGCCAAAGGGCGAATTCAACATGAAGTATACACTTGCTCCTGTTGTTAAGCGCCTTTCTGAACTGCTCGGCAAAGAGGTTGTTCTCGCAAAAGATGTTATCGGTGAAGATGCAATTGCAAAAGCAGCCGCTCTCAAAGATGGAGATGTTCTTCTCCTTGAAAATGTTCGTTTCCACAAAGAAGAAGAGAAAAACGATCCGGAATTTGCAAAAAAACTTGCATCTCTCGCTGAAGTGTTCGTAAACGATGCATTTGGTACAGCTCACAGAGCACATGCATCAACAGCCGGCGTTGCGGATTATCTTCCAGCAGTTTGCGGTTATCTGATCCAGAAGGAAATCTCAATAATGGGTAAGGCTCTTGCAAACCCGAAGCGTCCCTTTGTTGCTGTTCTCGGTGGGGCAAAGGTATCCGATAAAATCGGTGTTATAAACAATTTGATTGATAAGGTCGACGTGCTTATAATCGGCGGTGCAATGGCATATACATTTGAAAAAGCATTCGGTGGGAAAATCGGCAATTCACTTTGCGAGCCTGACAAATTTGATCTTGCAAAAGAACTTGTCGAAAAAGCAAAAAAACGCGGTGTTAAATTTCTTCTTCCCATAGACAACGCTTGTGCTAAAGAATTTTCAAACGATGCTGAAATTCTTATTTGTGGTGCTGACGATATTCCGGATGGTTATCAGGGTCTTGATATCGGACCGAAAACAGCTGAACTTTTTGCTGCAGAACTAAAAAATGCCGGAACAGTTATCTGGAACGGACCTATGGGTGTATTTGAGTTTGACAATTTTGCTGTCGGAACTAAAGCAGTTGCAAAAGCAATCGCTGAAAGCAATGCAATATCCATAATCGGTGGTGGTGACAGTGCGGCTGCAGTTGAGAAGCTTGGTTATGCTGACAAAATCACACATATTTCAACAGGCGGCGGAGCATCGCTCGAATTCCTTGAAGGAATAGAGCTTCCCGGTATTGCTTGCATAATGGACAAATAAATTAATAAAGGATATAAAGTTTGAAAATAAATTTTCAAACTTAGGTTTTGTGCCTTTTTGCCGTATGCGATGGCAAAAGTTTTGCTTCGCAAAACACGGCACAATTCCCTACCACAAAGAGAGGAATGGTCATAAAAATGAGAAAATACGTTATTGCAGGCAATTGGAAAATGAACGTGACACCTGTACAGGCTAAAACCCTTATCGAAGGTATTAAATCTGAACTTTTTGCTACTGAAACAAAGTGTGATGTTGTAGTTTGCGTACCTTTTGTTGATCTTGCAACAGCAGTTGCAGCTTGCGAAGGCACAAAGATCGGTGTCGGTGCACAGAACGTTCACTGGGCAGAAAAAGGTGCTTTCACAGGTGAAACATCGGCCGATATGCTCAATGCTGTCGGTGTACAGTACGCTATCATCGGCCACAGCGAAAGAAGACAGTACTTCGGCGAAACAGACAAGACTGTCAATGCAAGAGTAAAGGCAGCGCTTGCTGCAGGTCTGAAGGTAATTCTTTGTGTCGGCGAGCTTCTTGAGCAGCGTGAACAGGGTATAACCGAAGAGGTTGTTTCCACTCAGACAAAGATCGCACTTACTGACATTACCGCTGAACAGATGAAGGATATAATCCTTGCATACGAGCCTGTCTGGGCTATCGGTACAGGTAAAACCGCTACATCAGCTCAGGCTGATGAGGTTTGTGGTTATATCCGCAGCGTAGTTGCAAAACTTTACAGCAAGGCAGTTGCTGATGAGCTTACAATCCAATACGGCGGCTCCATGAACGCAGCTAATGCGGCAGAGCTTCTTTCAATGCCTAATGTTGACGGCGGACTTATCGGCGGCGCTTCATTGAAGCCCAATGATTTCGCAATAATCATTAAGGCAGTACAATAACAGCAATATAATATGTAATCGGCGAAGACATATGTCTTCGCCGAATTTTATTGAATTTAAGATAAATAATATGAAATAATTATTTTTAAATTGTTAAAATTAAAATAATCGTATATATGTGTAACAAATAGCTCTTCTGAATAGTATTATAATTGGACTCAAAATTTTAAGCTTAGATTTTTATAATAAAAATGGCAGGAGTGGATTTGATATTATTTTTAAAAAACCTTTAAGTATTCTAACAGCCGGATTAATTTTGTTAACGCTGTTTTCGTGTTCGGTTACTGACTAAACAGCGAAACCGGTGGATAAATCAAAATTTAATAGTTATAAGTCTGAAATATCCGAACCTGAGCTGTCAGCTGATGCGGTTAATTTGATGAAAAATATTCAAGCAGTAGCACCGACTGGCTTCGCTATTAATGACAGCTTTCTTGAAACAAACGCGCAGTATTATAATGCGGCAGCATATTCGGCGGATTTTAAAAACCCGACGGTTGTGAATGACATCAATAACTGGGTTAAAGCAAACACAATGGATATGATCGATATGCTGTTAGAAGAAATTCCTGACAGTATGCTGATGTGCCTTATAAATGCAGTAGCTTTTGATGCTGTTTGGGAAGAAAAATTTGCAACTGATTTTATAAAAAAAGAAAACTTTACTTGTATTGATGGTAGTATTAAAAGCGTTGATATGATGCATCAGAACAGTAAAATAAAATATATCGAACCCAAAAATGCTATTGGGATAATTAAAGATTATTCAGGCGGGAATTACAGCTTTGTTGCATTGCTTCCTGACGAGAAAATTGATATATACGATTATATAGATTCATTGGATGGAAAAGCTTTTATTGACGCTGTAAATTCGGCGAAAGATAAGGATATAGCTCTGTCGCTCCCCAAATTCAGCTATGAATTTTAAAAGTTATTAAATATTCCTTTGATTGAAATGGTATGAAAAATGCTTTTGCTAATGCTGATTTCTCAAAACTAAATGATAGAAATTTAGCTATCAGTGCAATTGTACATAAAACCTTTATTGATATAACTGAGGACGGCACAAAAGCTGCGGCTGTTACGGCGGTGTATTTTTATGGAACTGCTACGATACCAGAATTTATAAATGTCACCCTTAACCGTCCGTTTGTTTATGCTATAATAGACAACTCAACCAATTTGCCAATATTTATCGGTACAGTAATCGATTTTGAATAAACAACACAGTAATGAGAGGAGCAGCACAATGAAGAATATAAAATTATTATGCATTATCCTTGTAAGCGCAATGACACTAACACTTTTTGCCTGCACGCCTGAGGGTGAAACTTCAAACACAAGCAATACCATATCAGAGACATCATCGGAAAGCTCAACGGATACTTCAAGTCCGGACGAAAGCTCTCAAAGTGAGATTGGACTTTCTAATACAACAATCGACTTGATGAAAGGTATCAGCATGGCAGCGCCGACCGGAAAGTCGATATCCAACGAATTCATCAACGCAACGGCTGAGTTCACATTTGATCTGTTTAAGGCAGGACTTAACGAAGAGAAAAATTCGCTGCTTTCGCCGCTTTCGGTTATGATAGCATTGTCAATGACAGGAAACGGTGCGGTAAGCAACTCATTGGCTGAAATGGAAGGTCTGTTCGGTGATATCTCAATCGATGATCTTAACGAATACCTTTATACCTATGTAAACAGCCTTCCGAGTGAGCAGAAAGCAAAGCTTGCAATTGCAAACTCTATCTGGTTTGATAAAGAAAGAATAACTGTTTATGATGATTTTCTTGAGACAAATGCACAATATTATGATGCGGGTGTTTTTTCGGCTGATTTTGGCAAGGAAGCGACTGTACAGGATATCAACAACTGGATCAAAGCCAACACAATGGATATGATTGACGAGGTTATAAAAGAAATTGATGGTGATACAGTTATGTTTCTTATCAATGCGGTTGCATTTGATGCTGAATGGGAAAAGCCCTTCGGTTATCAACTGACTCATGAAGCTGACTTCAAAAAGCTTGATGGAAGTACTGTCAAGGTCGAAATGATGAGTTCCGATACCGAAGATGATTATTATATCGCAACAGATGATGCTGTCGGCTTCAGAAAAGATTACAGCGGCGGGGAATACAGCTTTATAGCATTGCTTCCGAACGAGGATGTAGATTTTTACGATTATATCAACAGTTTTACAGGCGAAAAATTTATTTCCGCAGCAGAAAGTGCAACCAAAACCCGTGTTGCAATTGGGCTTCCAAAATTCAGCTATGCGTATGATGTCAACCTTGTTGATCCGTTGAAATCATTGGGAATGGTAAGTCCATTTGGCGGCGGGTTAAATGATATCGGAGAATCTCCGCTTGGTGACTTGTATATTTCCGATGTTGTACACAACACATTCATCCAGGTTGATGAGCTTGGTACAAAAGCAGGTGCTGTCACGGTAGTTACAATTAATGCGGAATCTATGCCACCGACAGTCGTACTCAACCGTCCGTTTGTTTATGCAATAGTAGACAATTCAACAAATATACCTGTGTTCGTCGGTACGGTAATTGATTTCGAATAATGAATCTAACTCTTAGTATAACCGAAAACTGCAATATGGGTTGCAAATATTGCTTTGCAACCCATACCTCCTCGCATATGAACGAAAAAATCGCATTTGCCGCTGTTGATATGGCAGCAGCAAACAGCAAGAAGTACTGTGGATTTGGTTTCTTTGGCGGTGAACCTATGCTTGAGAGGGAGTTAATAATCAAAACTGTCGAATATGCAAAAAAAGAGCTTCGGCAGCAGAGCTTCAGGTTTCATTCAGGATGACAACCAACGGAACACTGCTTGACGAGGATTTTATCAGCTTCGCAACTGACTCAAACCTGAAAATCGTCCTTTCGCATGATGGTTTTATGCATGATGAAATGCGCAACTTTAAAAATGGCGGAAAAACTTCTGAATTGCTGACACCTGTAATCTCCATATTACTCAGATACCAACTCAAAGCGGTTGCAATGTGTACCGTTACTCCTCATACGGTACACAAACTTTCCGCTTCGGTAAAATGGTTGTATGAGCAGGGGTTCCGACGCATTTCGGTTGCGATCGATTACCGCACCAATGCCGGATGGTCAGATGAAACACTTGAGATGCTCGAACAGCAGTACAACGAAATAGGTGAATTCTATATCGAATGCTTCAGAAACGGCGATCCGCTTGTTTTTATCAATTTTGACAACAAGATAAAAGGGTACATAGAAGGCGATAATTATTGCGGTGAAAAGTGTTTTCTCGGCAAAAAACAGCCCTTTATCGGTGCAAACGGAAAAATATATCCCTGCATACAATTTTCGAATATAGCTGAATATGAGATGGGTAATGTTTTTAACGGTATAGATATAAATAAACAGGACAAAATATTCAGGCAGAGTATAAAGCCTGTCGAAAGCTGTGAGGGCTGTGCGATTGCAGATCGCTGTCGGCATAACTGCGCTTGTCTGAACTACCAGCTGACAGGCAATATGAACACAGTTTCACCGCTCCAGTGTGCGCATGAGAGAATACTGATTCCGGTTGCCGATGCAGTTGCAGCAAAGCTGTTTTCAGAAGGAGATAATAAATTTTTAAGCAAGTATTATAAAGGTATAGAAATTAGTCAGGATATATAAACAGGAGAGGGGATTTTTATGAAACGCATTAAAGTCAGGTTTTTATTCCTTGCAGTAGTATTGGTTTTGTCTTCATGTTCAGCTTCTTCTCAGATGTCGGCAAAAACACTTAACTTAATGGCAAATATAACAGCAGCACCTCTGACAGATGCAGCTGTAACTGATGAATTTATAACAGCATCAGCGGATATGTCGCTTGAGTTATTCAAAAATGCACTTGACAGAGAGAAAAATTCACTTATATCACCAACATCGGTATTGCTTGCGCTTGCAATGACGGCAAACGGCGCTGATGGTGAGACTCTTGCGCAAATGGAGGCAACACTCGGTGGATTATCTATTGACAAGCTCAATGAATATCTGTATGCTTATGTAAAAGGGTTGTCAAATGAGGAAAAAGCAAAGCTTGCGATTGCAAATTCAATCTGGATAAAAGATGATGATAATTTCAAGGTGCTTGACAGCTTTCTTCAGACTAACGCAAATTATTACGGTGCGGCAGCATATAAGGCTGATTTTAGCGATCTAAAAACAGTTGATGACATCAACAACTGGATAAAAGCGAACACAATGAATATGGTCGATGATGTTCTTGATCAAATTCCATCTGATGCGGTCATGTATCTTGTGAATGCTGTTGCTTTTGACGCTGAGTGGAAATACCAGTTTAATGCCAAATTAAATTCCGAACAAACCTTCACAACATACAGTGGTGAAGAAAAGCCTGTAGAATTTATGCATAACGAAGACGGCAACTATCTTATTAGCGGAGAAAAAGTGACCGGTGTTGTCAGATATTATAAGGGTGATAAGTATAAATTCGTTGCTCTGATGCCTGACGAAAGCATTGATTTGTATGATTACATCAATTCACTTGATGGTGTAACTTTTGTTTCTATTGTTAAAAATGTATCAACAAGCGCAACTTTAAATATTCCGAAATTCGAAACAACATATACTAACGAACTCAGCGATGAGTTAAAAGCGATGGGAATGACAGATGCATTTGATGTCGAGAAAGCTGATCTTTCAAAAATAACAGGCGAGAATAATTTATATATCGGCAGAGTGCTTCATAAAGCATATATCCGTGTTGATGAGAAAGGGACAAAAGCCGGTGCTGCAACAGCTGTTGAGATACTGTGTAAAGGAATACCTCAGGTTATATCCTTGAATCGCCCCTTTGTTTATGCAATAGTTGATTCCGAAACCAATTTGCCAATTTTCATTGGAACACAAATTGACTTTGAATAGGAGCTGATATTTTGAAGGTTGAAAAAGTTAGTAATTATTCACCGGAGTATCCGAGCCTTGAAAAGTTAAAGAAAAAAGATACAAAAGGTTTAAAGTCAGCTTTGCTTGCGGCGGCGGTGCTGTAGGGTACAATAGCATTGCAGGGTTGTGATCTCGATCTTGGCGGTGATGTCGTAGTTACAAGCGACGATTCAAATTGTAGTATCGAGTCGGAGATAGCAACGAGGGGATTGCCGGAAATTTCTGAAGTGAGCGAAGAAACAAGTGAATACACTCTTGATGGTGATATGGCTGTATCGTTTCCCGATGATGAATCTTTGGCAATAATCGGCGAGACAATGACCTCGGACGAGAATTGAAGTTACGGTCGCTTTTTGAAAAAAGCTCCGCAAAAACTTTTATACATAATTGACAGCTGTTACGTTATAGGTAACAGCTGTTGTTTGTTTACTTCATAAATCCGCTCTTTAAGGTGAGCTTTTGTATTGGTTTATCGAAGAGTATCAGCAGCTGTGGGAGCAGGACCATGACTGCAAGCAGAGCTGTTATACCACCTCTGCCGACTGCCGCGCCGAACACGCTGATGGCAGGCATAGTTGAGATTAAACTGATTGAGAATCCGGCAAAGGTCAGTATCAGCGAAGACATCAGCACAGCCTTAGCAGACATCGAAATCGACTGTCTGATAGCATCGAATTTTCTCATTGTCTGACGGCAGACGGTATAATTTGAAGTCAGCAGAATCGCATAATCGATTGTCGCACCAAGCAGAATCGAGCTGACAATCAGATACCCGATAAAGATCATCGGCTCGCCGATCAGATATGGCACCGACATATTAAACCAGACCGCAGCTTCTATTGAGAATACCAGAAGTATGGGTATCAGAAGCGAACGAAAGGTTAAAAGTATTACTGCACCGACAAGCAATATCGAGATAAGCATTATCAGCCGGAAGTCTTTTTCGACGATGTTCTTTATATCAAGCGCGCTTGCCGCATCACCGAATATATAATAATTGCCTTCACCAAGCTGTTCGTTCAGCTTATCCTTGATTTCATTTATCGCGTTTGTTGTGTCGTCGCTTTCCTCCGGTAGATTGAGTGTTAGCAGTATTCTTGAATACTCACCATTAGCTGATCTAAATTGACCGATAAAATCAGCACTCAACATGTTTGCTGCACCGCTTGCTTCAAGCAGACTGTATGAGCTGATCTTTTCGACATAATCAAATCCAGATAGCATTTGTGAAACATCGGACTCCTTGTCGAAATTAGCTTTGTCAATCAAAACAACAAGCTGATTTTGCGAGCCGAAGGTTTCGGCAACCATTTCTTTGCTGATATAAATTTCACTACCCTTGCTGCCAACAGACGCTTCGTTGCCATAGCTGAAGCTGTTCCAACTCTGGAAGAAGTAGCAGGGGATTATTATCGCAAGCATGAGAATGGGAAGTACTTTTCTTGATTTTATAATAAAGCTTGAATAGCGGTTCAACGACAGGTTGAAGGTTTTATGTGCGGATTTTTCAATAAGCCTGTGTGACATAACAACCATAACCGGAAGCAACACAAATACTGTGATATAGCTGAGAATTACACCCTTTGCAAGTACGATACCCAGATCAAGTCCTATTGAGTAGCTCATGAACATAATAGCGATAAAGCTGCATACAGTGGTCAGCGAGCTTGCGGAAATCGGTGAAAATGACCTGACAAGTGCGGCAATCATAGCTTCATCCGGAGCTTTACCGCCTTCTTTTTCCTGCTTGAACCGATGTAACAGGAAAATTGAATAGTCCATTGTCAGCGCCAGTTGAAGTACACTTGCGACACTTTTTGTCATATATGAAATGTCGCCGAGAATTAAATTTGTACCCATGTTAAGAACTACGGCAACACCTATTGTTATTAGAAATAAAACGGGTTCGAAATATGTGCCTGATATAGCGAACAAAATAATCATAATAACAACAACAGCAATTACAAGTGCGAGATTGGTCTGAGATGTAACTGTTTTGACGCTGTCATTAACGACCGCTGTGTTACCGGTAAAATACATATCATAGTCGAGAGCTTTAATGCCATCAACAGCGTTTTGAGCTGATTTACTGTAGGCGGTATCTGTAAATGTAACCTGAAAAAGTGCGGAACTGTTTTTGTAGAAGGATTCGGCATATACGCTGATCGATGCTAATTTCGTTGAATCCATCCCTAAAGCGTTACCGTATTGGTTGAGAATAGTCAGGAAGCCGGCGTATTGCGGATATCTCGAGTCTGATTCATCTATTGACGGTAATACCCCGGCGTATGTCAACAGATATTCAGTGAAATCGTCGGAAGATATTGTGTAGCCGAATTGCGTCAGAGCGATGCTCATCTGCTTTGAAACAGATGAAAAAATGTCATCAAGCCATAAAATATTTTCAACACCTTCAATGGCTTTTATATCCGCTTTCAACTGTAATGCTGTTGCATAATCTATATCTTCTGCCATAACAGAAGCGGTTCCGTTGTCACCGAAAGCATCATACATGACCGATAGACCTTTTTTTGTGTCGGAATCATCGGGCAGATATTCAACGGAATTGTAATTTACCTTAACAAAAAACGAGCATACTGCTGTTGCAATAAAAAGCAGCGTAGACAAAATAAGTATAAATGCTTTATGTTTAACGATAAAGCCTGCGATATGTGTCATAGAAGTATTCCGCCTCTCGAAAAATAAAAATTTAATTGACACGGTGTTGACTTTCATTCATAATGTATTATAATATAATCAGTGTCGATTTGCAATAATCAGGATTCCCGCCTATAAAGGTTTCTCCACACAGACAAGTAGTTTTGTTGAAGAAAATACAAAGAAAAGAAAGTTGACAAAAAGGAGACAAGTATATAATGCTCGAAAATCAAAGAAACGATTACAGAGTTATGCTGACCAAAAAGATGTTTCGTCAAGCGCTGACAAGTCTGCTTATGAAAAATCCACTGCCAAGCATCACGGTAAAAGAGCTTTGTGAAACGGCAGGGGTAAACAGAGGTACATTCTATTCGCATTACAAGGACATATACGACCTCATGGATTCGATTGAAAAGGAGATGTTTGATGAGCTGAAGATAACTCTCGAGGAGATGCAAAACGCACGCGAAACAAAAAAAGGCGATTCGCCTTTTTCGATTTATTTTTCGTTATTTGATTTTTTCGTGAAGAATTCGGATATGTGTACAATTTTACTCGGTGAGAACAGCGACAGGCGGTTTGTGAACAGGCTTCTTGATATGGGACAAGAGGTATGCATTCAAATATACTGTCCCAAATATCCGAAAGCATCAGTCAGAGACGTAGAAATGTTTTACAACTTTATCGCTTCGGGCTGTATCGGGCTGCTTCAACACTGGATAAATAACGGCATGACTGTGCCGGTTGATGAAATTGCCTCTGTAACCGAAAGTATTATCTCTGGCAGCGAGGTATTTTTGAAAAGGTAAGTGTTAATCAGTCATTCTGCTGCGAATACTGTATATGAAAGCATCCATATCCTGCGGAGCAATCGAAATATAGAGAGTTTTTATCAAAGCATAATCGATAGCAATATTAGAATTACTGAAAATAGGATTAACACTTGAAACATCCCAATGTTTTATATTTGAGATATAAATACGATTAATCTCGCTTATTTTTATTTTTTTATGACAATAAAAACCTGCATGTATATTAACATAATTATCATCGATTACAACTCACGCTCTAATAAGGCTAAGTATGATAGAAAATATCAATGCAAAAAAAGAAATCCCTATCAGAATGTTTAATATTTTTCCTTCTGCAAACATTACGGGTAAAAATAAAAAACCTAATAAAACCATAAAGGTAAATGCTATAATAAATAATTTCGCAACTTCGATTTTATAGGTGTCCATTATCGCTCTTCACCTTCGACTTTATATTATTTATATCATCGACAAATTCTTTTGGTGTTTTTAGAGATACATAGACAGTTTTATAAGATGCATATTCGATAGCTACAATGTTTTTTGTGAAAACGGGATTGAATCGAGGAATTAGTGTATCGGGATCGACAGTATGAACTTCGTTTATATCCGAGTATTTTATTTTTTTGAAGTAAAACATTCCTGAATTTATAAAGATATAGTCTGGGAATAGAGTTATATTCGCAGAAATAAAATAAGCAGCCGGCAGACAAATTAATATACCAATGAAATTTATTAATATTTTATATTGTACATTCATTAAGTTATTGAAAGATAAAATAAGAACAGCTCCAACTATAAATAGAAATTGCAGAATTAAAGGAATTAATAAATATCTTTTAGGGACATCGATTTTATATGTTCTGTTCATCTTATAAACCTTCCTATTTTACTTAACAAATTAATTATACTTGTCGTAACTTAAATATCAATAATATTTAATATTTATATAAAATTTTGAAAAGAATATGTGTCTATTGATAAAAGGTAAGGCTATGATTTTTTGTTTTTTCTATTGAAAACACAAATGAATTCTGTTATAATGGGCATATAAGTTTGAAATTTTGAAAGGAACAATGCAATGAAATGTATTATTAACGGTCGTATTATACTGCCGAACCAGATACTTGACGGCATGGCTGTTTTATTTGATAAAACAATCATTGATATTATCGAACAGGATGAAGTCAAAAACTATGTCGAGCTTGAAATAATCGATGCAGCAGGGAAATTTGTATCACCCGGACTTATCGATGTTCATATCCACGGCTTCCAGGGCGACGACTCTTCAGACGGCGATCTTGAAGGTATTCGCAGAATATCAAAAGCACTTCTTGAAAACGGCGTAACCGGATGGCTGCCTACAACAATAACAATCGAGAAAAGTCTTATCGTAAAAGCTCTTGAAACTATTCGCGAAGGTAAAAAGCTTAGTACAGAAGGCAAAGAAGCATGGCAGGGTGCGCAGGTTCTCGGATGTCATGTTGAAGGCCCGTTTATCAACCCAAATAAAAAAGGCGCACAGCCTGAAGAATATATTCTTAAACCCGATGCGAAATTTGTTAAGGAATTTGCTGATGTAATCAGTATTATTTCAATGGCTCCCGAAATGGATGAGAACTTCGAATTCATCAAGGAAGTAACAAGGGATACCGATGTCGTTGTTTCGATGGGACATACAGATGCAACTTACGAGACAGCAGTTGCTGCTGTTGAAGCAGGCGTAAGCCATGTAACCCACCTGTTCAATGCAATGTCAGCTCTCAATCACCGTAAACCCGGTGTTGTTGCTGCGGCACTCAATACGGATGTTGCAACTGAGCTTATCGTTGATACCTTCCACATCCATCCCGGCCTTTTCTCACTTATTGACAAGATAAAGGGAGACAAGCTCTGCCTTATCACTGACTGCCTTCGTGCAGGCGGACTTGCTGATGGTGAATACACACTCGGTGGTCAGAAATTCGTCCTTAAGGGAATCGAATGCAGACTTGAAGACGGAACAATTGCAGGCAGCGTTCTGAGACTCAACCAGGGTGTTAAGAATGTTATGAAATATACAGATATGCCAATGTGGCAGGTTGTTGCCGCTGCTTCATTGAATCCGGCAAAATCAATCGGACTTGCTGCTACAAAGGGTTCACTTGAAAACGGCAAGGATGCTGATATTATTATCACTGACGAGGATTACAATGTTGAACAGACATTTATCAGAGGCGAACTTTATTATAATACTATTTCTCATAAGAAACAATAGAAAATAATTCTTAACTAATTCCCATGGAATTAGTTAAGAAAAAGTCCGTAAAGCAAGGACTTTTCTTCGAATTTTATCATTGTTTCTAAATCGAATTAGTATAAGAAATAATTAAAATTTTAAGGAGCAATATAGAAATGGCGTTGAAAGTTAAAGCTGAGCTTGATCCGCAGTTTCAACCGATGGCGGTTGTCTGCCGTGATTTTCAGGCTGAGGTTGTAAAGTCACAAAGTAACAAAATAGTGATCGGTATTGAGAGAAACAAGGGATATGTTTCTGTTTATGAAATGCAGGTTTTTGCTGACGGGATCGGCAAAGACGAAGAAAACTACAGACTTGTTGAGAGAACCGTAAAGTCCATGCTTTGGATGCGTGGTGGTTACAAGATTATAATTGCAGGCTCTGATGTTCTTGCAAAAAAAATCGAAGCTGACTACAAAGAAGGCGGACTTCGTGAGTTTGATGAAAAATTCATGGCTCGTGTTTACGAAAGACCTTTCGAAGTTGAAAGCAGATGTATCTGCAACGCACCGGTCAACAACGAAGCTTCGGTTTCTGTCGGTCGTCATCTTGACGGTTGCCGTATCGGTTTTGATGCCGGCGGAAGCGACCGTAAGGTAAGCGCAGTTATAAACGGCGAAGCTGTTTATTCCGAAGAGGTTGTATGGTTCCCGAAAACAAACAGCGATCCTAAATATCAATATCAAGGCATTCTTGATTCTATGAAAACAGCAGCATCGCATATGCCGAGAGTTGACGCAATCGGTGTTTCCTCGGCCGGTGTTTATATAGACAACCGTATAATGGTTGCTTCACTCTTCCTTAAGGTTTCTGATTCTGATTTCGATAAATATGTTAAGAATATGTACCTTGATGTTGCAAAAGAAATCGGTGATGTTCCGATCGAAGTTGCAAACGATGGCGATGTAACAGCTCTTGCAGGTGCTATGGACCTTAACGATGGTGAGGTTCTCGGTATCGCTATGGGTACCAGCGAAGCGGGCGGTTATGTTGACGAAAACTGCAATATCACCGGCTGGCTTAATGAGCTTGCATTTGTTCCGGTTGACTTCTGCGAGGATGCAATGGTTGACGAATGGTCGGGCGACTATGGTTGTGGTGTTAAGTACTTCTCACAGGATGCGGTAATAAAGCTTGCTCCTGCTGCGGGAATCAAGCTAGACGAATCACTTTCACCTGCTGAAAAGCTTAAGATTGTTCAGAATCATATGGATGAAGGGCATGAAGGCGCAAAGAAGATTTACGAGACAATAGGCGTATATTTTGGTTATGAAATTGCATACTATTGTATGTTCTATAATATAAAACATGTACTTATTATGGGCCGTGTAACTTCAGGAGAGGGCGGAATACTTCTCCTCGGAAAAGCAAAAGAAGTTCTTGAAAAAGAATTCCCTGAGCTTGACAAACAGCTTGACCTGAATATTCCGAATGAAAGCAGCCGCCGTGTTGGTCAGTCAATTGCTGCTGCAAGCCTTCCAGAAACACGTAAATAATTTTTACCGGATAAAATTTAACATAGGACAGGGGTTACCCCTGTCCCTATGTGCCTTTATAGAGATTTTACTATATTAACATGATAATGGTATGGAGACTTGAAATGAAGAAAAAAATAAACACAATTTATTATCTGATGCTTTTTTTAGCTGCAATTATCTGGGGAAGCTCGTTTGTTGTAGTTAAAAGCTCAGTTCAAGGATTACCTCCAAATATGTTGATTTTTTTGAGATTCTCAACAGCTTGCGTATTGCTTTCTCTAATATTTATAAAACAATTAAAAAAATTTAAGAAATCTGTACTTATAAAAGGTATTTTATGCGGGTTGTTTTTATTTATCGGATATACACTTCAGACGATAGGAATTGTATACACAACACCGGGTAAAAATGCATTTCTCACTGCGATATATTGCGTGCTTGTACCTTTTTTATTCTGGGGGGTTGGCAAAATCAAGCCGGACAGGTATAATATAATTGCAGCAGTACTTTGTCTAGCAGGTATAGGCTTTATCGCTATAGACGGAACTCTTGGAATAAATATTGGTGACTTATTGACAATAATCAGCGGCATTGCATTTGCGGGGCATATAGTTTTTGTTGCAATGTCTGCACGAAATGAAAATCCTATTCTTCTGACAATCGTACAATTCGGTGCTGTTGCAGTTTTTTCATTATTTACATCTCTTTTGACCGAACCTAAAATCAACACAATTGCATTTTCAACACAGGTGATACTCGAGGTTGCTTATCTTGCGGTTTTTGCAACAGCGGCAGCATTACTTTTACAGATAATTGGTCAGTCAAAGGTCAACCCGTCGACAGTATCACTGATTGTCAGTTTTGAAGCGGTTTTCGGAGTTTTGTTTTCAATAATTTTCTTTGATGAAAAAATTACGCTGAGAATTTCGATTGGTTTCATATTTGTCTTTATTGCGATAATTATTTCAGAAACAAAAATGCAGTTTTTACGTAAAAAACAAAAAAAGATAAAGGAAAGATAGAAAATGATTTGGAACGAACTGATTATCCATACGAATACAGCCGGCGTGGAAACAATATCTGATGCGTTGATTTCATTCGGTGTAGATTGCTTTGTAATAGAGGATCCCGAGGATTTAAAGGCACTGCTCAACGATAAAACTGTACCATGGGATTACATTGATGATTCACTGTTCGAAAGAACAAGCGGTGAGAGCAGAATAAAAATTTATCTCTCTGACAGCAATCAAGATGCTGAAAAAATAAAAGTAATTCGAAACAAACTTGAAGAGCTTCAAAAAGAAACAAATGAAATGGGATTACTTGAGCTGACAATAGGAAGAGTGAACGATGAAGAGTGGGCGGACAACTGGAAGCAGTATTTTCACCCTCTCGAGATTGGCGACAAGATTGTTATCAAGCCTTCGTGGGAGAAATATGAAAACAAAGATAAGATTGTCGTTGAGCTTGATCCCTCATCTTCTTTCGGAACCGGCCAGCATGAAACAACAAAGCTTTGCCTTGAATTGCTTGAAAAGTATATGAAGGGTTTTACAGCTCCGCAACTGCTCGATATGGGTTGTGGTAGTGGCATTCTCGGAATAGCAGGTATTTTGTTTGGAGCGGAAAGTGTCGTTGCTGTCGATATTGATGAAAATGCGGCAAGAATAGCAAAAGAAAATGCTGAGAAAAACGGAATAGGCCCGAAATTCACAGCATATTGTGGCGATGTACTTGCGAGCAAGTACCTTAGTGTAAAGGTTGGAGCATACAAATATAATATTGTGCTTGCCAATATTGTTGCTGATGTGCTTGTCGTAATGTCAGAGCTGTTTTCTGAACTGACGGTAAAGGACAGTATCGTTATCTGTTCGGGTATAATCGGTTCAAAGATGGAGATGGTTAAAATTACATTCCAGGCAAAAGGTTTTACACTTCTCGAAAGCTCTCTCCAAAATGATTGGGCAGCGATTGTTTTCAAGAAGCAATAAATATTGTCATCTTTCAACGCCCTTGAGATATTTTATGGTGCGTTCAACAGCATCACGGCTGTTTTTCCAAGGCTCCTCGTCATAACGGTAGTCGAATTTCTTACAGAACCAGGATACATCCTCGCTGAGAGCTGCAAGATATGTTGATTCAAGCTTGTCAGCGATACGGACAAATTCCTCATAATCCTTTTTGTTGAACTCATTTTTTGCAACTGCAAGCATTTCACGGTAGTGCGGAAGACAAAACATTGTTTGTTTGTCGAATTTCTGATTGAATTCTTTTTCGCGAAGCCAGAGGACGACGGCAGTGTGCATCATCTTTGACAGAGAGAATTCTATACGGTCGCATACATAACAGCTGTTATTAAGAGCATCGATGTTTTCTATTGCTTTCCCTGCGATATCCTTTGTGAGCAATCCACCGATTTTTAACCGATCTTTTAGAGTGGAAAGATGGCTTTCAAGCATAAGCCCAAGTCCGAGCCGGTTTTTCATCTGAAACATCATGTCAAAATGATTTCCGCAAAAGCCTTTTTTATTTGTTTCAATACGGATGTCAGACTCCATCATTGATGCACCGAGAATCAGTCCAAGTTCATCGGTTTCAAGCTTTTTATAAAGATAACAGAACGGGCAGTCACTGTCCTGACGGTCAAAAGCTTCGTTTACGGGTATTGTATAGATTGATTCTTTCACAAAATTTCACTCCAATACATTTTATAAATCTATTATATTAAATATATCATCCGAATTCAAGAGATAGGGAGAATAATATTTGAAACAGCTAAAAATAATTGAATATAAAAACAGAATAGGAGTATTTGGTGCCTGTTGCTTTTCTCCGGAACAGACCTTTGAATGCGGTCAGTGCTTCCGGTTTGAGAGGAATAATGCAGGGGAGTATGAAGGAATAGCTTCTTCACATTTTGCAAGAATTTTACTTGAAGGCGAAGCTGTTGTTTTCAGAGATTCAACAGTTAATGAGGTCCGGGATTTCTGGATACCCTATCTTGACCTTGAGAGGGATTATGAAAAGATTGTCTGCTCGTTTCCCGAAAACAGTCATATTTCAACAGCAGCGCATTGTTGCAGTGGAATACATATATTAAAACAGGATCCATGGGAAACACTATGTTCGTTTATTATCTCACAGAATAACAATATTCCGCGGATAAAGAAGATTGTAAAATCATTGTGTGAAAACTTCGGAGAAAAGCTCGATTGCGGCGGATATTCGTTTCCTGATATCGAAAAGATTGCTGCAGCAGGGGTCGAGGGACTTTCGATAATAAAAAGCGGTTTCAGGGCAAAATATATAATTGATGCGGCGGAAAAGGTTGCAGGCGGTAAAATAAACCTTGAAACATTGAAGCTGATGACATATGAACAAGCAAAAGCAGAGCTTATTAAGATTAAAGGCGTGGGCGAAAAGGTTGCATCCTGTGTCACATTATTCGGACTTGGCTTTTTGAATGCCTTTCCGGTTGATGTCTGGATAAAAAGAGTGCTTCAGAAGTATTACGGCGAAGATTTTGATATAGGATATTTCGGAGAATATGCTGGAATTGCTCAGCAATATCTGTTCCATTACGAACGCGGCAATAAAAAATTTCGACACTTTTCTTGATAAAACAAAGCAAGCATACTCACATATTACTGAATGCGACATATTATGATAGCAGGAAGGAGGATGAGTTATGGCTTGCTTTGATTCGTTCTTTGGTCATGATAACAACTGTTGCTGGATAATAATTTTAATTGCAATAGTAATTTTGTGCTGCTGCTGCGGTTAAATAAACATATTATATCGGCAGCCGATGCGGACAACAGATATCTGTTGTCCGTTTTTCTGTTGTTTTGTCAAAAGACAAGAGGTATAGCAATTAATATAGGTCTTGAATTAAAAAAATGATTGTGATATAATGAATTAAATAGAATTGCTTAAATATACAGAGCATTTTCTGATCATGCCGAATGGTCTTGTTGTTATTGTACTTTTTTTCATATGGATCGTACATTCGAACAGAAGGCAGGAAATGCAGTCAAAGCAAATGGCGGCAGTGTTGATGCTTTACGCAATGAACTATGAGGAATGGCAAACTATTTTATTGAACAGGGAACATTACACGGATAGCTTATGTGAATGGAGTTCCTGTCGCTTGGTGTAACGTCAACGACAAATCAGCGTATAGCCGCTTTGATTTCGATGCGGGAGTCAGCGACTTCATTAGAGAAAGTGAAGATAAGCATATTAAAGCGGTAACATGTTTTGTAATCGCACCGGAATATCGTGGGAAGGGTATAGCAACAGCTCTTATGGAGAAGGTTTTACAGGATGCTCAGCTAGAAAGCTATGATGCGGTTGAGGGTTATCCGAGATTACACGATAAATATGAGCCTTTTGATTATACGGGGCCTATACGACTTTATGAAAAGCTCGGGTTTGTCAAAATGGCAGAAAAAGGTAATGTTATTATAATGAGTAAAAATATTACTCATATTAATGCCAATTAAATTGCTAAAAAATAATTATTATAGATTGTGAGAGCTTTATCAATCAGGTTTTGTGTCTTTTAAAGGTATAAAACCTTGAAAGGATATGTATCTAAATGAAAAAATATCTTGAAGCAGGCAGACTAACCTCACTCAGAGGTATAAAAGGCGAAGTCAGATTTGATTGCTGGTGCGATTCCCCCGATTTTTTAAAGGGAGTCAACAAGTTTTATTTTGATATCGATGGAAAATCATCAAAAGCTGTTGAACTATATCGTTCGTCAGTTCCGTCAATAATTTTTGACGGTTATGAAACTCGCGAAGCAGCAGCTGTTCTTGTCGGCAAGACAATATATTTCGACCGCGAAAATGTAAAGCTGCCGGAGGGAGTTTTTTATAATGATGATCTTATCGGACTTGCTGTTTTCAATGTTGAAACAGATGAAAAAATTGGAGTATTGACGGAAATAATATATAATGGAGCAACTACTCTGTATAAGGTTGCCGATGAGCAGAAGTCTTTTCTGATACCTGCAATAAAAGAATTTATTGTTGAAGTATCGATTGAAAAGGGTGTAACAGTAAAACTTATAGACGGATTGGACGAGCTGGTTTAATGAATTTTCATATAATGACTCTTTTCCCGGCAATGCTTGATGCTATTCTATCTGAAAGCATAATAGGAAGAGCAATCAAGTCGGAGGCTATAACGGTTAAGTTGTATGATATCCGTAATTATACAACCGATAAGCATCGCAAGGTTGATGATACTCCATATGGTGGCGGGTGTGGTATGATTATGGCCTGTCAACCCATTGTTGACTGTTACAGAGCATTAATATCCGAGATCAATGGTAGTGTCCATACAATATATATGTCACCTCAGGGGCGACTGTTTGACCAACAGAAAGCTGTCGACTTTAAACAATATGATAACCTGATAATCCTCTGCGGGCATTACGAAGGTGTTGACGAGCGGGCAATCGAACTGATAATTGACGAGGAAATATCAATCGGCAACTATGTTCTGACAGGTGGCGAACTGCCTGCGGCAATTGTATGTGATGCGATTGCAAGACTTTGCGACGGTGTACTGCCTTCCCCCGAATGTTATAAGGAGGAAAGCATTCACAGTGGATTGCTTGAATATCCGCAATATACGAAACCCTATGAGTTTGAAGGAAAAACAGTTCCCCAAGTGCTGATCAGCGGACATCATGCTAATATAAAGAAGTGGCGGACGGAACAGTCACTTGAAAGAACCAAGAGAAAAAGGCCGGAGTTATTGAAATAATGTTGAAAGGTGGTGCGACTATTGAAACGAAACAAAGACAGAGTCTGGACAACTCTCGTCAATCAGAGTATTATCGTTTCGATTTTTCGTCACCTTACCGAAGCAATATATAAAGCGTTCAGCTCAGGTTTAATAGGCGGATTTTTTACATCGGCTGATAAAACTGAAGCATTACGGGAAAATAGCTTTTTGAACAAGCAATATGTCCGACTTTCGATTGCAAAGATAATTTCAGATATGAAGCTTGCTTTCTCCAAAGCTGTCGAAACCAGTGGCTTATTCAGGTATTACCGTAGATTTACTCATATGCTTTTATCAAAGTCTATGAGAGTATATGGAATTTATTTTCTGTCATTCGGCGGTTACAGCATTATCGTGTATTATATAAAAATGTATGCACTTAATCAGCAAATGGTGGAATTTCATGACCTCGTTATAGGCGGATTTCTTACACTTGCGGGAATTCTTCTCATGTTTTCAGATAAAAAGGCAGTCGACGCATTAAAGGAAGGCAGATTATCAAGCATATTTCTATATAAGCTTATCGGCATTCGTGAAGTGAGTATGTACATCGAAAATCATCTCAACAAAAAAGCAATGGGTGCATTTACACTTGGAATGATATGCGGTCTTATAACCTTATTTTTTTCACCGGCGTATATATTGGAAGCTGTAATCGCACTTATATTAATTGCATTGGTTATTTATACTCCCGAAAGCGGTATACTTTTATCAATTTTACTGTTGCCCTTCCTCCCAACAATGATTCTTATCGGACTTAACTCACTGGTCACGGTCAGTTATATTTTTAAATTACTTCGAGGCAAGAGAAATTTAAAGCTTAGGCTAACCGATATTGCAGTAATCATATTTATGTTATCACTTTTCCTGACAGGTGTTATATCTGTCGGCAGAGAATCAAGCATTCAATATATGCTCGTTATGATTTGTTTTACTTGCAGCTATTTTTTGGTTGTCAACCTTATAAAATCAAAGGAATTGATTGATTGCGGAATACGTTCACTTGTTATTTCGGGAAGTATTGTTGCAATACTCGGTGCCGGTGAATATTTTCTTGGATTAGCTCCTCAAAAATGGCTTGATATCCAGATGTTTCAGAGTATCGCAGGGAGAGTTGTTTCAACCTTCGAGAATCCTAATGTGCTTGGTGAATATCTTATTCTGTTGCTGCCAATATTTATTATATTTCTGACTTTCACAAAAAAATTATCATATAAACTCGGTTCTTTACTGTTACTGGCGATAATGCTTATATGCCTTTATTATACATGGTCAAGAGGTGCGTGGCTTTGCGCTGTGGTATCAATATTATTACTCATATTCCTAATATCAAAAAAAACTTTTACAGTTTCGATTTGGGTTGCTTTACTCATACCGATAATATTAACAACAATCAGCGGAAGCGATTTTTGGCTTCGTATATCAAGCATTGGTAATATGCTCGATAGTTCTACCTCATACAGGGTATATATCTGGGAAGCATCAACTAAAATGATCGGCGATTACATTAACAGCGGAATCGGAATAGGTGGAGAAGCATTTTCTAAGGTATATCTGAATTATGCTTATTCGGGGATAGAAGCGGCACCTCATTCGCATTCGCTGTATCTACAGCTTCTTATAGAAGGCGGTATATGGCAGCTCGTTATTTTTGGAGCATCGATGCTTCTTATATTACAGACCTGCTTCAGCAAAGCAGCAAATATATTAGATAAGAAATACAAATATATGATTCTTGCTGTTGTTTGCGGAATAATTGCCTTTTTGGGCATGGGAGTTGTCGATTATGTGTGGTATAATTATAGAGTATTCCTGTTCTTCTGGCTTATGTGCGGGTTTGGTTCGGCTGTTGCATTAAACGCTCCGACTCCCGAAAGTGATACAAATAAAGGTTATATCAGTTAAAGAAGCAAGATTCGAATTGTATATTGAAAGGATAATTACAGATATGAACATTCCGGTGTCAAATATCAATACAAAAAAGAAAAAGAAACAACGCTTTAATATCATTGATCTTTTGGTATTACTTCTAATTTTAGCTATTGTATCAGGCGCTGTTTATTATTTCGCATCCCCGAATTTCAATAACGGAATCTATGCCGATGTGCAATATACAATTCTCATCAAGAGTATAAAAAGCACCCACAGGGGGAAAATAGCTGTAGGTGATACTGTTGTCGATACAAAGCAATTATGCGAAATCGGGAAGGTTGTGAGCGTATCCGAAACAGCTGCGACAACTACAACAGTAGACCGCGAAACAGGAGAGGTACTTCTCACTGATATTCCGGGATATATCAGCATTAAGGTAACTGTAACCGCACAGGTTCAGATTATAAATGATGTCTATTATATAAAAGGTATGCCTATCAGAGTTGGTGAGGCAATTTATTTTAGAGTTCCGAATTTCTGCAACAGCGGATACTGCGAATCAATTAAAATAATAGAAGGAGAAGGCTGATTATGAATACCGAAAAAAAAGCAAGGTTCAACATCGTGGATGTCCTTATAATTCTTGCTGTAATTGGTATTGTAACCGCTTCTTTTCTGAGAGCGGATGCAATTGATAAATTTACCGAAACAGATGATAAAACTGTGATTTACATATACGAAGCCCGTGATCTTAAAGCTTCATCTGCAGATTATATCGCACAAGGCGACAATTTATATATCAAAGATACCGGCAAGCTTATCGGTCGAATCACAAAGTTTGAAGTAAAAGATGCAGCGACCATTGTCGAAACTGCGGAAGGTAAGTTAATTGAAGGCACTCTGCCGGGCAGGATTGATGTAATTATAACGGTTGAAACAACAGGTCGTGAGAAAGACGGCAGTGTATTCATCAATGACGGACTTTTTATTGCAGCTGGCAAGGAACTTGAAGTTACAACCGATAAGCTGACATATTCGATGGTAATCGAAGAAGTGTATATCAAAAACGATACCGGAGCTGAAATTTCTCAATAAAACTTACCTTTGTAAATTTTTATACAAATATTTATCTCAAATAACATTTTATCAGTTAAAATAGCTATATTTATAAAGTTAAGAAAAATATAATTTTGTCAACTTTTACACTAAAAAGCACTTGAATTTTAAAGAAAAATCTGATAAAATAGAAATATACAGTTATTGAAGTCCGAAGGGAGCAATATACATGATCACAAAAACAATAACCATTCAAAATACGGTTGGATTGCACGCACGTCCTGCAACCTTTTTCATACAGAAGGCTAATTCATTCAAAAGCTCGGTATGGATTGAGAACAATGACAGACGCGCAAATGCAAAAAGCCTTCTCGGTGTTCTATCACTCGGAATTTCAAAAGGCGACACTATAACTCTCCTTGCTGACGGCGACGACGAACAAAGCGCAGTTGACGGGCTTGTTAGCCTTGTGCTCACAGGTTTTAATGAGTAAGAAAACTGAAATTTTTAGTAAGCAGGGCTTTATCGCCCTGCTATATTTATATTTATGATGTCAACAGAAGAATTATTTGAAAAAGCGAAGCTATTACCTTCGTGCCCGGGTGTTTATATTATGCGAAATTCGGTCGACAAGGTTATTTATGTCGGTAAATCTAAGTCGCTTAAAAATCGGGTAACCTCATATTTCGCTCCTTATTCGAAACTGAATATCAAAACCGAAAAGTTGATCTCACATGTAAAGGATTTCGAATGCTTCTATACACCAACAGAACTTGACGCACTTGTGCTTGAAAGCAGATTTATCAAGCAGCATATGCCCAAATATAATATCAAACTTAAGGATTCAAAGGATTATCCATATATAAAGATAACAGCTGACGAATATCCGAGAATGACTGTTGTACACAGGAGAACAGATGAAAAAAGCACTTATTTCGGTCCGTTTTCATCCGTAAGCTTTGCATGGAGCATCGTCGAATCGGTAAAGAAAATATTCATGATACCTTCCTGTGATAAAATTTTTCCCCGTGATATAGGCGGACGCCCATGCTTGAATTATCATATTAAGCAGTGTATCGCTCCTTGCACAGGTAAAGTAAAACCTGGGGAATACAAAGGACTTTTTAAACAGGCAACATATTTTCTTCGCGGCAATTATAAACAATTGATGGAACAGCTTGAGTTGATAATGAATGAAGCAGCCGAGTCGATGAGATATGAAACTGCGGCAAAATACCGCGATTGCATCTTGTCGGTAAAAAAGCTGAGCGAAAAACAAACTGTTGTATCTTCACCTGAAACAGAGGAAGATGTTGTCGGTATCTACAACGATGAGCTTGGATCGGCAATTGCAATCCTGTTTATAAGGCACGGAGCAATATATGACCGCGATTATTTTTTCTTTGGAGCAGATGAAATATTGGACAGTGGAGCAATTACAGCGACATTACAACGCTTTTACGAACTGAGGCAATATATACCTAAACAAATACTGGTGTCATCCGTACTTGAGGATGAGGATTCAGATATTTTATCTGAACAACTGTCATTGATGGCAGAAAGAAAAATCTCAATTACAGTACCGCAGAAAGGTATAAAAGCAACTATTGCTGCGACTGCAGCAGACAACGCAAGAGAGCTTCTTTTACTTGAGCGGGCAAAAAATGAAAAGAACGATAAACGGCTGATTGAGCTTGCAGAATTTTTGAAGCTTGAAAGTATACCATACAGGATCGAAGCTTACGATATTTCCAACAGCGGTAATGATTACACCACAGCAGGCATGATTGTAATTGAAAATGGTCGCTTCACAAAGAAAAAGTACCGTACATTTAACATCAAATCAACATCAATGGACGATTATGGCGCGATGCGTGAAGCTATTGCAAGAAGGATGTATCACAAGGACGAAAAAGGTTGGGAACTGCCTGATCTTATTCTGCTTGACGGCGGAGTCGGTCATGTTTCGGTGGTACATCAGGTGCTGGATGCAATGGGAATAAGTCTTCCGGTTCTGGGTATGGTAAAGGATGAATACCACAAGAGCAGAACTCTTACAGATGGTGAAAATGAAATATCAATTGCAAAAAGAAATGATATTTACACCTTTATATATAAAATTCAGGAAGAAGTCCATCGCTATTCACTGACACGAATGGACAATGCAAGACGGAAAGCGGTGAAGCACTCAATCCTCGAAAAAATCAGCGGAATCGGCAGCGAAAAAGCAAAGAAGCTGAATGCTGCATTTGGAGGACTCAGAGGTATAAAAGCAGCATCGGTTGAAGATATCGCAAAAGTCAAGGGAATTAGCGAAGCTGATGCTGAAGCAGTTTACAACTATTTTCAGAAATTGAACAAGAAAACATAAATCGAAGGAGAAAGTTTGAAAGATAAATCTTTTCATCAAGAAAGGTAGGGCATATATATGCGAATAATAACCGGAACAGCAAGAGGAGCGAAACTTGAAATTCTTGACGGAGATAACACAAGACCAACAACAGAGCGTGTTAAGGAAGGATTGTTCAGCGCAATTCAGTTTCAGATTACCGGCAGAAGAGTGCTTGATTTGTTCTGTGGCAGCGGTCAGCTTTCGCTTGAGGCATTGAGCAGAGGTGCTGAGTTTGCGGTGCTGGTAGATGTGGAACGCAAGGCGACTGATATCGCAAAACGCAATGCGTTAAAAACTAAATTGATGAAGCAGACGCGAATTGTTACGGCTGATTATAAGGATTTCATTAAGAACAATAAAGAACAGTTCAATTTGATTTTTCTTGATCCACCATATTCACCGACAATTCTTAACGAAACACTTGACAAATTATCTGAGCATAATATAATAGGTGATGAAGCGATAATAGTTTGTGAGAGCGCTGAAGACGGAATCTCCTCACATGAAAAGTTTGAAATCGTTAAATCTTATAGATACGGGAAGATATATATTTCAGTTTTAAATAAAAGATAGGTATTTTGTATCGCTGCATAACAGCTATATGGGAGGTATTTATGGGTAAATCAAAAAATGCACTTGTCGCAGGCAGCTTTGATCCCATCACAATCGGGCATATGGATATCATTCGCCGCACTGCCAAGGTGTTTGACAAAGTAATTGTAGTTATCACAGAGAATAGCGAAAAGGCTTATATGTTTGACAAACAGTCGCGTCTTGACATGGCAAAGCATGCTTGCGAGGGCATCACAAATGTTGAAGTTGTAATCTATGAAGGGCTGGTAGCTGAGCTGGCAAAGGAAAAGTCAGCAGTGATTATCAAAGGAATTCGTAATTCGGTAGATTTTGCTTATGAATACAGCCTTGCAAGCATAAATAAGGAAATTGCGGGGGTGGGCACCTTCTTGCTTCCGGCAGATCCCGAATTTGCGCATATCAGTTCTTCCTTTGTTCGTGAAATGATTAAATACGGCAAAGATGCAGCGAAATATATCGGTAACGGAAAGAGTTGATTTGAATTATGGAAAAACTGAAGATAGGTATTATCGGTTGTGGGAATATAGCCGAGGTACACATAAACGCCTACAAATCTGTGCCTGCAAAAGCAACAGTTACTGCTGTATGTGACATCGATGAAGACAAAGCAAAGGTGTTTGCCGAAAAGCATGGAGTTGAAAGGTATTATACTGATTTTAACGAAATGCTCGCAAAAGAAAAACTTGACGGTGTCAGCGTCTGTACATGGCATAATATTCATAGAGATGCAACTGTTGCGGCATTAAATGCCGGAGTAAATGTGCTCTGTGAAAAGCCGATGGCGATGAATGCAGCAGAAGCGCAGGAAATGCTTGATTTGTCAAAGCAAAAAGACAAGGTTCTTCAGCTGGGGTTTGTCCGCAGATTCAGTAACACTTCAAGGCTGATAAAAAAATATATCGACAATGGAAATATGGGTGATATTTATTATGCAAAGGTATCATACCTGCGCAGGAACGGATGTCCGGGAGGCTGGTTCGGAGATAAGAAGTATGCAGGCGGGGGACCGCTTATTGACCTTGCGGTTCATTTTCTCGATGAAATCCGCTTTGTAACCAACAATCCAAACCCCATTTCGGCATATGGTTATACATTTGATAATCTCGGATACAACCGTGCAAGCGGCGGTCAGTCCTGGGTTGCATCAAGCTCAAAATTTGCTGATTTTACATACGATGTCGAAGATCTTGCAGGCGGAGTTATAAAATTTGATAATGGGCTAACTTTGTTCATAGAATCGAGCTTCAACTTGAATATAAAACAAGACTACGGCAACGTGGAAATCTTCGGCACCAAAGGTGGACTTCGCAAAGAACCAAAACTCGAGTTCTTCACCGAACAGAATGGCGTTTTTGTTGATACAATGCCGATTGCGCAGGATGACAGCAGGATGTTCTATGAAGAACTTGAACATTTCGTTGATTGCATCAATGGCGATAAACAGTGTATCTGTACCGGAGAAGACGGACTTGCGGTTATGAAGATGATTGATGCGGTATATGAATCCGCAAGAACAGGCAAATTGGTTGAAATAAAATAGGTATTATACTAATTCTATAATAAATCAAACAGACACGCATAAAAAGTGTGTCTGTTTTTTATTTTTTCTATTGACATATCGATTTTTGGAGTATATAATACACGCGTTCAATAATATATCATATTATTCAACAATAATGAATATAGATTGAAAGGATGAATGTTTTTGAAGGATTCAAGATTAACCGCAAAGGTTAAGGAATTTGCATATTCAATCGGTGCAGATCTGGTCGGTATCGCTAATATCGAGAGGTTCAGTAATGCACCAATAATGATGAGTCCGCAGGGAATACTGCCGACTGCAAAAAGTGTTATTGTCTGCGCAGTGCATCACCCGGACGCATGTATTGAGCTTGGCGGCGAGCCTGAACCTCAGGATATTGGACCATATGCAGTACAGTATGTCATGAATGATAAACTTGACCTGATGTCATTCAAGATAGCACGGTTTCTTGATGATATGGGTTATGCTGTTATACCTATTGCATCAAGCAATATATGGAGATACAGAGCTTACAAGGAGCTTGATTCGGTTTTTGCCCCGGACATTTCTCATATTTATGCAGCGGTTGCAGCCGGATTATCTGAGCTTGGTTGGCATGGACTGTCGATGACGCCTGAATACGGAACAAGAAATCGTTTTGTATCCATAATAACCGATGCCGAACTTGAGCCTGATCCACTTTACAGCGGCGAGAAGCTCTGTGATATGTGCGGCGAGTGTATTCGTCACTGTCCGACTGATGCGTACAGAAAAGAAGTCAACGGTGTCAAGGTGTTGAAAATCGAAGACAGAGAATACAAATTTGCCAACAAAAATATGTGGCGCTGCGCATGGGGCGAACATTTTGACCTTGACCTCAATTTGAAAATACCGGATATAGTTGACGAGAAAGCCATTATCGAAAATGTTAAGAAATATGGATTGCGTGGTGGGGAATTCGGAAGCTGCCTGCGCTATTGCCTGCCTGCACACCTGCGTTACAGTGATCCATCTTACACAAAAATCAGTAGAAGAAAGCGTCATTTCGCACCGACTGAGCTTGAGGTACACAGAGGTATAATCGACAAGACGGTAACACTTGCATCAAATTATAACCTTGATATGGTCGGATTCGTAAGAGACAGTTCACTCGAAAGTTCAGGAATTGAACTAAAGAAATATATGCCTGACGGTGTCAGTGCAATTGTTCTTGGTATGCAGTTCAATGTTCCGAAGATTGGAGAAATCAGAGAAACAGTTCTAAACCAATACAGACCAAATGCACAATTTGCATTAGATTTTGCGGCATACGACATAGCACGAGAGCTTGAAAAGTTCGGTTATTCAGCGATAGTGAAGACAAGGGTTGACAACAACGCACTGGCAGAAAATTGCGGGTTCACAGAGAACGATATGGATCAAGGCGTATGTACAATGTATGCAACTGTTATAACATCTGCAAAATTCCCCGAACAGAAAAAAATCTTGGCAGGTGAAAACAAATGCAGCAGTATTGATGAAATAACTAAAATTGTCAAGAACACCGGACTTGAAGCAGGTGCGGACTTAATCGGTGTTTCTTCAACAGAAAGAATGAACAGTGTTCTTTCGCAAATAAAAAAAGTCAAGGGTGATGAAGAAATACTGACTGTCATTGATAAAAACCCTCGGTTTTATCAATATGATCCGATAATTAAGAAAAAAAAGAGAATATTGTATGCTCCGGAAGATTATGTGAAGGATGCAAAAAGTATTATATTGCTTGGACTTCATTTCCCCGAAGGAGTTGTTGAAAGAGCAGGAAAACCTCCGGCAGAAGCGATTGGACCTTATGTATTTGCACAGTATGAAGGGCTCAGATTGCTCGGCAATATCGCTTTTGCTGTTATTAAGCAGCTCAACAACCTCGGTTATAATGCAGTATATTCATACAATCTCTTAGGTCTCGGTTCTGAGATCGGCAGCCCGAGAGGGTTACAGCATGACAACACCTGCAACTCGCTTGAAGCTGTAACAGCCGGTATAGGCGAGCTTGCATACAACGGTCAGGTCAATACAAAAGAATTCGGGACAAATCAAAGATTCATTGCAATTATAACAGATGCAGAGCTTAATCAGTCTGAATTGCATCAAACAGGTGAAACGCAGGATAAGTGCAAAAACTGTTTGCATTGTATTAAAAGATGTCCGGTTAATGCATTATCAGAAACAAAGATTGTTAAGCTCAATATTGAAAGCAATGAGATAGAATATTTGCCTGTTGATACAAACAGATGCAACTGGTCAAGCAAGTATGCACTTTGCGGTGATGACGGATTCAAGTATATTGGCTCTAAAGTCAACGAACTGCCACCTGATGTGATTAATGAAAAGGCATTGTATGATGCATTGCTGAAGCTTGATCCGATACAAAAGCACAGACCTGCAACAGCAGAATGCTGTATAATAAATTGTCCTCTTGCCATTAAGAAAACCATGTAGTATAATAAACAGACAGGTGAATTTATATCATAAAGCCAACATATAGATATAGCAATATTTTTTGCTCAATCGGTTGGCTTTTAGGAAAATACTCCGCATTTTCTGAGTCTTAGCTGTAATTTATTATATCATCTGTCTGTCTTGATAATTTCTTCGCAAAGGAGCAAAGCAATGAGCGAAACAACAATTCATTCGGTAAAAAAAGCACTTGCTATTCTGGATATTCTGGTGTTTGATGACATCGATAGAAATGGGATGAGGCTTTTTAATCTTGCTAAAAAGATTGATCAAAAACCGAATACTGTTCATAATATCCTGAAAACAATGGTTGCTTGCGGATATGTAATACAGAATGACAAATCGCAGTATCTTGCCGGCCCGAAATGCGATGAGATGATAAATGCCGGCAGACTGTCAAACAACAGTGTACTGATACGCAAGTTAAAACCGCTGCTGTATAAGCTCTGCGAAAGAATAAATGAGTCTGTTATATTGACAGCATTAGTAAACGGAAACCGTATACCGCTCGTTTCTATCAAAGACAGCAATATTATCAGAGTTGATATGTCGTCGGACGAAATGTCACATATATATGAAAGGCCGACCGGAAGGGTTCTTGTTGCGTTTGCAGATGCTACAAGTTTCCAAAATATCAGGACAAAGTGGGGATATCCCGGCGAAAAATGGGATAACACATTCGATGATACAGCTTTTAATAAGCTTCGAAAAACAATCAGAGAGCAAGGATATATTATTAAATCAGAATATAATGACACTATAATCAGTATCGCAGTCCCAGTCAAAGATTCTGCAGGTAGAGCGATGTACTCGCTCGGCAGTTATGCTCCGTCATTCCGCTGTGACAGCGAAAAACAAGAGATAATATTAAAAGAGTTGAAAGAAACAGCAGATATACTCAGTAATTTGATATAAAAGCAGCGTACCTGATACTCAGGTACGCTGTATGATTTTATTATGTTATTCAAATTTAATTGCTTGAGATACAAAATAGAGGATAAACATTAATGTTGCACCACCTAAAACAGGGTGAATTTCTTTTACTTTCCCCTTCAGGATCTTAATTAAGCAATAGAATATGAATGCTGTTCCGATACCGATTGAGATACTGTATGTTAATCCCATGAATATCGCAGCAAAGAAAGCAGGAATAGCATCTTCGAGGTTCTCCCAATTTATTTCTTTGAAGGAAGACATCATCATAATACCAACAGCAACGAGTGCCGGAGCAGTTGCTTCAAAAGGAACGAGTCCTATGAATGGGGCAAGAAGAATTGATACACCGAACATAGCTGCTGTTACAACACTTGTGAGACCGGTTTTACCGCCTGCACTTATACCAGCTGCACTTTCAACATATGTTGTTGTGTTTGATGTTCCAAATACAGCACCGATTGATGTTGCGATAGAGTCAGCAAATAATGCTTTTTCCATCTTTGACTTGAAACCCTTCTTTGAACTGAGAGCAGCCATGTCATCATCAGAAAAAATGCCTGTTTTTCTACCAGTGCCGATAAATGTGCCGATTGTATCGAAAGTATCTGTTAAGCTGAAAGCAAATATCGTTATAATAACCACAATAATTCTGCTATCAAATAAGCTTCCCATCCCTTTTTCGCCAAAAGCGGCACCGAAGGTTTGACCAAGCTGACTAAAGCTGTTGCCAATTGCATCAATGCTTATATTTGCTGAGCCAATATCTACAACACCCATAGGGATTCCGATAGCTGTTGTTGCAATAATACCGAGTAGTATAGCTCCCTTAACTTTCAATATTAAAAGTATAACAGTTATAAATATACCGATTACTGCAAGATTTAAGTTAATATTATTAAGTACAGGCATTGCAGGAACACCAGCGCCAAAGTTAACTAATTTTGCATCTACTAAACCAATATAAGCAATAAATACACCTATACCGCCACCAATAGCATGCTGTAGAATAGGTGGGATTGATTTGATTATAGCTTTACGAATTTTAGTTACAGTGATTATTACATTAATAATACCGCAAATAAAAACCATTGCTAATGCTTGTTGCCAATTAAAACCAAGAACACCACAAACATAATAAGTAAAGAAAGCATTAAGTCCCATGCCGGGAGCTTGAGCATAAGGAACATTTGCTACTAAGCCCATAACTAATGTGCCGGCAGCTGAAGCAAGGATTGTTGCAAGGAAGATTGCTCCGGTAAGTGGGGCACCTGCATCATCAACAATAACATTCCCTAAAATTGCTGGGTTTACAACAAGAATGTACGCCATTGCAAAGAAAGTAGTAAGACCGGCAATAATTTCGGTTGAAACCTTAGAGCCGTTCTCTTTAATCTTGAAAAGCTTGTCCATAATTCCACTCCTTATTTTATTTAGTATCAGCTTTCTTCCTGTAAAAATAATATAAAAATGATTCAAACTACAACGAACTGCGATAATAACCGCAGTTCCATTTTGACAGTAGTTCGTATTATTTTATATTGTTGTTACCATATAGATAAACTAATAACGACAAATAAATTATACACAGAATGTTAACGAATGTCAATAGTGTATTACGATATTGATGTATAATTATCAGCGTTGTTTTTGGTAATTGTGCTAAAAATGTGAAAAATAATTATCACATTATGTAGAGCTATAGCGTAAAATTCCACATATCATTAATAAATCGTATTAGCGAACAAAAAATTCTAATTATTTTTGGATATTAATCTGAGAAGATAAATTTATTATTGAAAAAAATACACACGAAATTCAACTATAAAGAGTAAAAAAGTGTTGACAAAGTGAAGGATAATATGATATAATTTGTTTTGCGTCCGGATATAGGATTACAATGGAATTGGATTAATAATACGGAGAGATGTCCGAGCGGTTTAAGGAGCTGGTCTTGAAAACCAGTGACTCCTTTCAGGAGCCGTGGGTTCGAATCCCACTCTCTCCGCCAGCATTGACTTAGAAAGCTAATGTAAGTTATTGTTTAATTTAATGTGATAAGCAATCCGGTACAGCATTAAAATTTATCAGTTCACCATACGGAGAAGTACTCAAGTGGTGAAGAGGCGCCCCTGCTAAGGGTGTAGGTCGGGTAACCGGCGCGAGAGTTCAAATCTCTCCTTCTCCGCCATAAAAGACCGTCATAATTGATACAATCAAGTATCGCTTATGACGGTCTTTTTCTGCGTTAATACAGGCATTTCAAGGAATTGAGGGTAAAAAGCAAGGCTTTAACAGGGTCAAGCGACTTCGCGGAAGCTCTGTTTTTGTTTACAGATATCAGCTTTTGGGCTACCATTCGTTAACGAGAATGGTTTCGTTAGCGAACAGAGGTATCGTTGGCGAACAGCTATATATGGTAGGAAATGTCCAGAACTGCAAGGCAGGCTCTATGTTCATTCCGAGTCTGTTCGATGAAACAAGTCAATATTTTACAGGGATGGCTTATATTTTCGACAACCTTTCGTGTACGAGGGGCAGGAGTATTTTATCGACTTCCTTGCGGAATTCCTCGTCTTCAAGGTACTTCTCACAGAATTCCTGGTTCTTCGTCATACGGCTGAGAACCACATCCATAATACTGTTATCATATATGATTTTGAAAAGATCGAGTGGGTTCTTGGATCGAAGCACCATTTCCTCGTTCATCGACATATCCTGCACAAACTGCTCTAATACTTTATCCATCTCGGTGAAATTTGTACCAAGCCGTTCATTAAGAATTTTAATAATTTCAGACAGAACCTCTTTCTCATCTTCAAGCGGCAGGCCGGTGCCTGATGTTTTGTTATTCAGTACACCGTCCTCGCTTTTTAATGTGATTGAACCCTCGTATGCCTTTTGGACGCGGTAATACTGCAATGTCACATCGTTGTCGAGGTTCGGAGTCTTTTCTCCACCCTTTGGCAACTTGCGATACAGGCACTTAGCGTAGGCATAGAACTTATGGAGATTTCCATCGCCGAGGCAAATAATGTGCGTGAGGAAAGAATACAGGCGTATGAACTTCGCAAGCGAATTCCGGAAATCTTCCTTATCCTGATTTTCGGTCATTGCATTATAACGGTCAACGGCAGGGTCAACAAATCCGTTCAGTTTTGCCAAGTCTATATTGGCTTGATTTTTCGTTTCTTTGAAGAACACTATGGCGAAAGCATCTATTTCGCTGTCGGTATACACCATAAAACTGTCAAGCACATTCTTGATATCGTAAATGGTGTTAGGATCGGTCGTTTCCGACACAGTTGTTTCCTGATAGTATTCTTGGAATGCATCCTCTATGTCCTTACGGGAGTTGACGAAATCCAAAACGAAAGTTTCCGTCTTAAGAGGGCAGGTGCGGTTGATACGTGAAAGAGTCTGGACAGCCTTTACGCCAGACAGCTTCTTATCAACATACATCGTGTGCAGAAGTGGTTGGTCAAAGCCAGTCTGGTATTTCTCCGCAACAAGTAGAAGTTGATATTCACCAGATTCGAACTTCTCAGGCAGTTCACTTTCGGCGATATGGTTGATGTTCTCCTCGGTGTAGTCCTTAATCTCGCCAGTTACATTGTCCTTTACCGTTCCAGAAAATGCCACCAACACGCCCAAGTCCGTATAACCCATCTTTTTAATGTACTTAATGAACTCGAAATAGTATCGCACGGCATGGAGACGAGAGCCGGTTACGAGCATAGCCTTTGCTCTGCCGCCGATGCGGTGCTGCACCTGACTGCGGAAGTGTTCGATAATAACCTCCGTTTTTTGTGCCAAGTTGTGCGGGTGGAGGCTCATGTACTTACCCAGAGCCTTATTTGCCTGACCTTTTGCATATCTTGGGTCGTCTATGATTTTTTTGCCGAGTTTAAAATAAGTATCATATGTCGTGTAATTCTCAAGCACATTGAAAATAAAATGCTCCTCAATGGCTTGCTTCATGCTATAAACATGGAAAGGCTCAGGCTTACCGGCGGTAGTTTTCGTACCGAAAATTTCAAGCGTTTTTTGCTTTGGTGTAGCGGTGAAAGCAAAAAACGAGAGATTCTTCTGCTGACCATGAGTTGCCATTTCCGCTTTGACTTCGTCTGCCAACTGCTCATCGGAATCCTGTTCTTCGGCTTCCAATTTTGCCTCTTCCATAGCGTATTCATGAAGTTTCTTTTCAACCGCATCCTCGCCCTGTAAGGAGATGTCGGCGAGAACTTCTTTCAAACGTTCGCTCGCCTTGCCCGTCTGGGAGGAGTGTGCCTCATCAACAATAATGGCAAACCGCTTTCCGTCAGTTGCCACTTTTTGCACGTCAACGAACGGAAACTTTTGCAACGTGCAGATGATGATTTTCTCGCCATGTTCCAATGCAGTGGTGAGTTGCTTAGCGTTCTTATCGACACGCACAACCACGCCTTGCTTATGTTCCATATTGAAAATATCGCGCTGAAGCTGTTTATCAAGAACGCGACGGTCGGTAATTACAATGATGCTGTGGAATATCACTTCGTCGCTTGCGTCGTGCAGGTTAGCCAGATGATGGGCGAGCCATGCGATAGAGTTTGACTTGCCTGAACCCGCTGAATGCTGAATCAGGTAGTTCTTGCCCGCTCCGTTGTCGTAGACATCGCTGACGAGTTCGCGCACCACGCCCAACTGATGATAGCGAGGAAATATCAACTTTTCTCTGCCCGACTTTTCGTCCTTGCTGATTTGAACAAAGCGGTGGAGAATATCAAGCAAGCTGTCCCTTTGGAACACCTCTTTCCAGAGGTAAGAGGTGCGGTAATCACCATTAACGGGTGGATTGCCTGCACCTTTATTGTAGCCTTTGTTAAAAGGTATAAATGTAGTGTCTTGCTTTTTTAAAAGGGTGGTCATCCATGCTTCCTCGGTATCGACGGCAAAATGTACAATAGCCCGCTTCTTATAAGTAAGAAGAAGCTCGCGTGGATTGCGGTCATTCTCATACTGGATGATGGCATTTTTGTAAGTCTGCCCCGTGAGCGGATTCTTAAGTTCAATTGTGATAATAGGAAGTCCATTCAGAAAAATGACCGTATCTATGGAGTTCTCATTCAGAAGGCTGTATTTAACCTGCCGCGTTATCTGCAGAATGTTTTTTTCATACAGAATGGTCGCGCTTTTATTCATTCCGCTGCCGGGCTTGAAGTAGGCAAGCCGAACAGGAATACCAAGGTCAACAACGCCGTGCCGGAGCACATCAATCATACCGCGCTGATTAAGTTCGGCATTCAAACGTTTGAGAAACTCTGCTTCTGCCGCACTTTCGCTGCCGTGGCGTCTGCATAGTGAGTCGTACTCGGATGGCTGGGTGTCCTTAACAAAAGCGATAACTGCCTTGGTATCCATTGCGAGTTCACGATTATAGTCGGAGGGGTCGCCTTTGCAATAGCGATCGGATTTCTTGAAACCAGTCGTCAGCCAATATTCGATTTCCTGTTCAAAGGTTCTTTCATTGGTTGTAATCGCCATTTTCCTACTCCTCCTCCGTTACTTTTATTTTTCCGGTAACCGCATCGTGAATAACGATTTGGCGGTATTGCTTTAGTTTTTCGATTTGGGCATTGATGTCGGTAATTAACGCTTCAATCTTAGCGGTCTTTTCATCCAAGTACGTCGCAATGCGTTCTTGTTCTTCTACGGGCGGCTGAGGCAATCTCATATTCAAGAACTGGTCTGCTTGCAGTCTCCATCGCCCGAGATTAGATACGCCCTGTCCAAGTCGGTAGAAAATGCGGTTTTTATAGCACATCTGAAACAAATACTTGTAATAATTGTGACACTGTACTTTTTCAGAAAAAAAGCGGAATACTCTATAGTCCGGGCTTGTAACACCTTCGAACTGACTGCAATCCACCCAGCCAGTCAGCAAGTCCATGGAGTTCATGGCAAAGTCGTTAACATTCACCACTTGATAGTTAGTGTATGACTCTGCCAGCTGCCCATCATTGGATTCGACATCCCTGACTTTTATACCTCGCTGGGTAATTGAAAGCACGTTGCGATCTTCTTTGCCGTATATGCGTTTGACGATTTCAAACATCCACTTGGTCTTGGTTACATCCCAATGTTTAGGAACTTCGCCAATCCAATCAACTCCACTGTCTTTTGTCGGAGTAGACTTATCCAGTCCTTTTATTACTGTCTCTGCGATGAGTTCCAGCTTGTAGGTATCAAGCATCTCCGCCTGCAACTGGTGGTCGGCAAGCAGGGTGTCGATTTCGGCAGTGCGGCGGTCGAGGTAAACAACGATTCGCTCCTGTTCATCAAAAGGTGGAAGAATTGTTTTCAACGTTGCCAATGCCGTACTCGTAATTGCCGGATAGCTTACACCTACTGAACGGCGTTCTACATCAGACACGAACCAGTCAGCGTTTAAAGCATAGAAAAGGTACTTCTTATTAATTCCTATTTTCGGCGTAAATACTGCAAATCCCGTGGAACAAATGCAATAGTTATATTCTTCGGATATATAAGCTATTGCTTTTAGGTATGTTCTGACTGTAGAGATGATTATGTCTCCAGTTTGAACAATCCGCCTCGCTCTGCTTGGCGCATTTCCGAATGAGAATAGCTGTGTTTCGCAAATACCATGTCCGTAATTTACCGAGCCGATATCGATATAGGTAATCTCGGTTTCTTCATTGGTGCTTTCCGATAAAACCCGCTTATTACACTCTGCAACGTATTTGAGGGGTTTAGATTCCCATCCAACTGGAATGCTCGGGACCAAAGCAATTCCACTATTATGATATTCCGCATATCGTTCCACGCTTACACCCCCCCGAACAGTTCTGCAATTGCCGACTGAATCTTAGCGCCGAGTGCTTGAATCTCACTCAGAGTCTCTTTGGCATTGCCCGTCTCGGTATATTTGTAGAAATAACGTGTGAACGGAATTTCATAGCCCTTCTTTATTTTGGAATCATCCACCCACGCATCGGGAGCGTACGGTTTTACCTCTCGCTCAAAATAGGCGTCAATGTCCTCTTTGAACGGTATTTGTTCGATGTCGCGCAGGTCGGAATCCGGCTCAGGGTTGCCCTTTGCGTCAACGCAAATGTCGGCAGTCTCGTCTTTTTCAGAAAGTCCCGCAAGAATAGCCTTAAGTAGCGGTGTTTTCATATTAAGACCCGCTTTTTTCAGCACCTTATTGAGCTGCTTGGTAAACTCGACACGGTTCTTGTATAACACAGAACCGTCAATTTGCCTTATGGCTGCGAGAATGGCTTCTTGTTGTTTCTTGCCTTCTTCAATTTCGCGGAAAATTTCATCAGGCTTACGTTTTCTGCTTGTAACCAGATTGGCAAACACCGTTTGCTCGCGTAAGCGCTCAACACGTTCCGGGCTTGTCTGAAAGTTCAGCCGAAGCGGACGTTCCACCGTGACTTTCCAATAGGCGAAGTCGGTTTCGTCAAAAATATTGCAGAACTCGCCTTCAACGAAGTTGCCGTAGATGTTAGTCAGTTCGGCAATATGTGTGTCATTGAACATCTTACGCTTCTCGCCGAGTGGTTTACGCATACGTTCAAAGAAGGACGTGCCATCAATCAACTGGATTTTGCCCTTGCGGATACCTTTTTTGCGGTTTGTCAGCACCCAAACATAGGTGAGAATACCCGTGTTATAAAACATCTGGTCGGGCATAGCGATAATCGTTTCAAGCCAACCGTTTTCAATAATCCATTTACGGATTTCGCTTTCGCCGCTTCCCGCATCGCCTGTGAAGAGCGGTGAACCATTGAAAACGATAGCAAGCCGTGTGCCGCCTTCCTCTACAGGCAACATTTTGCTAATCATGTGTTGCAGAAACAGGAGCGAACCGTCCGATACACGCGGCAAGCCCGCGCCAAAGCGACCTGCATAACCCATATCTTCGGCTTCGTCGCGGATGAATTTTTCGTATTTCTTCCACTCCACGCCAAAGGGCGGATTGCAGAGCATATAGTGGAAATGTTCGTTTTTCAGCTTATCCTCTGTGAAGCTGTTCCCGAGGTGGATATTTTCATACCCCTTTCCCTTAATCATTGTGTCGGATTTACAGATGGCATAAGTCTTTTCGTTGAGTTCCTGGCCGTACACTTCAATAATGGCACGGTCGTTGAGCTCAGTGGCGTACTCGATACCCGCCGACAGCATGCCCCCCGTTCCGGCCGCTGGGTCATATAGTTTCGCCATATAGCCCGAGTCCTTAATCTTCTCCATGTCGGGGTCGAAAAGGAGGCTAACCATAAGGCGGATAACCTCGCGTGGGGTGAAGTGTTCACCTGCAGTCTCGTTAGACATTTCGGAGAACCTACGGATTAGTTCCTCGAATATATAGCCCATCTCGTTATTGGAAACATGATCGGGGTGAAGATCGATGTCATCGACAAATTTAGCCACGACAAGATAAAGCAAGTTCGCCTTATCGAGCCTCGCAATTTGCGAATAGATATCGAAAGATTCAAGTATTTGCCGTGCATTCTCCGAAAACCCCTTTATGTAGTCAGTGAGGTTATCAGCGATGTTTCCAGCATCGTCCTTTAATTTAGCAAATGTAAACTCGCTGATGTTGTAAAACTTTAAGCCGCCTGTTACGCTTTTAAAACCCGCCAGCTTCGCATATTCGGTTTTGTATTTGCCGGTTTTATGTAACGCCATAACGGCGTCCTTCGTTGGAGCGAGGACGCTGTCCAGACGGCACAGCACCGTGAATGGCAAAACAACATCTCCATACTCACTCTGTTTGTAATCGCCACGGAGCAGGTCGGCAATCTTCCATATGAAATTTGATTTCTCAGAAATATTAATGCTCATTGATATCAATTCCCTCCTGTAATAGACGTTCGTAGCGGGAGTAAGAAATTACTACCGCTTGCGGCTTACCGTTTTTTTGTATAAATGCGACATCATCAGCTTCAACCAGAGCCTTAATCAGTTTCGATGATTGGCCTCGGTTGAATTCCGCTATATTGAGGTGCTTTATGGGCACCTTTGGTTTTGTCTTTTCGTCCGCCAAGAGCAGGTCCTCCTTTCGCAAACAGACTGATACGCATAAAATTATAGCACAATGTAATTGTAATTACAATATGTACTATAATAAATATTATTATTATTTTATTGATTGTAAATGTAATTACTTTTTAAGTGCAAATAGCAAATGGTTTATAATAGAGGCGGCAACACGAGTGGCTTCAAAAAATTGTACGCTATAATGCGAACATGGGTATTGACAAACACATCTACCTCGAGTATAATGTAACTATGTTAGCGTACATACAATCATCGAAAGGAGAGTCGATATGAACGAGAATGAACTGACTTTTGGAAAATTCATTGAGGAAAGGCGTAAGGCTTTGGGTATAACCCTTCGCGGGTTAGCTGCTGAATTGGATATAGCGCCTGCCTATATGAGTGACATCGAAAAAGGCCGTCGATATCCGCCCGACAAGAAACTGGACGAGATTGCCCGGATTTTGAAATTGGAGGGCAAGGAAAAAAACAATATGCTTGATAAAGCGGCCATGACGCGGGATAAAACTGTATCGCCAGACCTGCCGGAATACATTATGGAGAAAGACCTCGCCCGTACCGCTCTTCGCAGAGCACGCGACGGTCGCCTATCTGATGCGGGTTGGCAGGAAGTTATCGACCTTATTAATAAAAAGGTCGGTGATGAATGATTAGTTGACGGGAGGTAAAACGTTTGTATCATAAATACACAGCGGAACGATTAGAAAAACGTGCAGTCGAGATACTGACCAATTATAAAAACGGTGAACTGCTAACAGCACCGCAAGCTATGGATGTTGACCACTTCGCAGAGTTTTACTGCAACGCCACTATTGATTTTGCCAATTTGTCGCAAGACGAGAAAACCCTTGGGTGTACCTGTTTTAATGACGGTAGATTAATTGTTTGGGACGACACCAGAACAAAAGAAATCATACTTAACGTATTAAAGGGCTATATCTTTATTGATAAAGCCCTCCTCGACAGTGAAATTGAGGGACGTGTGAGATTTACCATCATCCACGAATGCTCGCATCTCATCTTGCACCCTCGTTTCTACTACATAAAGCCAGGGACTGTGATGCCTAAAATCAATTGTGCTGTCTACCACATCGAAGAATGGACGAAACGACCGCCTATGTCCGATGATGATATTCGGGAATGGCAGGCGAATCGTCTCGGCGCGGCATTGATTATGCCCGCAAAGACTGTAAAAATGCTGATGGCCGATAAGTTGGGATTACGTGTAGAAAAACTTGCACCCGTATACCTTTCCAACTCTTTTGTAGAAGAAATGTCTGACGTATTTCAGGTGTCTAAATCCGCTATGTCCAAACGCCTGCGCGACTTAGACTTATTACTCCAGTAACTACGGGGAACTAAGCACTATTAAGGTTCTCCGTTAATTTTTATCCCTATGTTCGCAAGTTAGCGTACATAGGCACAGATACAATCAATTTGAAGAGGTGACGCCTTTGAATATCCAAACAGGAATACAACCAATGAAGAAAAAAACAAACCGCAATCCACAGTATATCCGGCAGAGACTCCCTTGCCCCGCCTGCCAATTCGGACGCTTGATTGATACAGGTCAACGAACGCATTCCGTGACATATGTGCCGGGGCAAGATGGTTACCTTGATGCAGATTACTACCTGAAATGCTCTCACTGCAAGGCCGACATCGGCATCCGTAAAATTGAATAATCCCATCTGTACTTAAACAGAGCACGACGCAAAGGTCGCTAATGGCGGCTGATATTAAAAATGACGGACGAGCCTGACAAGTAGCTTTATAGCTATGCGTGAGGTTCGTCCTTTTTGTGTTCTATAGCTGCTTGCTCAGGCTCCTTCCAAATACGAAAGGAGTCAATCTTATGACAAACAAGCAGTATTTTATCCCTGTAAACGGCGAGCTCATCCCCGTGACCGAGGAGATCTATAAAGAATATTACCGTCCCATTTGGAGAACGCATTACCACGCCAGCAAGCATGGGCAGTGCGGTTGCACGGACTGGAGACGGTGCGAAGGTGACTGCGGTCTCTGTCGTTACCGCACTGCGGGTGACTCATTGTCGCTTGATGCCGAATACGAAGGTGAGGAAGGTTCAAAGTTGACCTTGCTGGATATCATTGAGGACTCGGCGCCAAATATTGTGGACATCATTGCGGACAAGCTCATGCTTCAGGAACTGTTCAAGGCGCTGGAGGAACTTGACCCCGACAGCCGCCGCATCTGCGAGCTTATTCGCCAAGGAAAAACCGAACGTGAAATTGCGGCTGAGTTCGGTGTGCGGCAATCCACGCTCAATTATCGGAAAAACAAGCTCATGGACAAGCTTCGTAAATGCTTAAAAGACTTCCAATAATCATCCATCTTGCCCTTCGGTCGTCACACGGCGACTGAAGGGCAAATGTTTTTTCTGATTTTTTTCGTTCAAACCCACCGCTTTCCTCCAGTGGGTAGTGAGGGAGGAGAACAATACACCCTCGGACAGGAGGTAGACGTAATGAATCAGACCGTTCAAACACACGACACCCACGGCAATGTGCCGGATGAGGAGTTAATCGGAGTCCTTACCGCTATCAGCGTGGTGTCAAAGCGCCTGGCAAAAAAACTCTCAATGCTTGCCGGGCAGAGCCAATCAATGGAAGGAGGAAAACCATATGAGCAAAATGAGCGAACTGGCCGCAGAGATTGCGGAACTGCGTAAATGCGGGGAGACCATTATCAGCATCGCCGATTCTTTCACCGAAATGTTCAGCAGCAATGACGAGCCTGCGGATGTTTCCAATCCCACTGCAGAACCAGCGATTACCCTGGAAGCGGTCAGAGCTGTCATGGCGGACAAGTCCCGCAACGGACACACCGCTCAGATTCGCTCTCTGCTCCAAAAATACGGCGCAAGCAAGCTGTCGGAAATCGACCCGGCTAACTACAAAGCCCTACTTGAAGAGGCGGAGGTACTTGCATGAGCAGTCACGCACTTCTATCCGCTTCATCATCCCACCGCTGGCTGAACTGCCCGCCGTCAGCACGGCTCTGCGAGAGCTATGAGGACAAGGGCAGCGGCTACGCCGCCGAAGGCACGGACGCCCACAGTCTTTGCGAGTTCAAGGTGAAATCGGCGCTCGGCGTGGAAGCGAAAGATCCTACGGAGATGCTTTCATATTACAGCGAGGAAATGGAGGACTGTGCAAACGGCTATGCCTCCTATGTGCTGGAACTGGTGGAAGCGGGAAAGCAAACCTGTGCTGACCCGGTTGTGCTGATTGAGCAGCGTGTCAACTTTTCTCGTTGGGTTGAGAGCGGCTTCGGAACAGCCGACTGTATTATCATCACTGACGGGACGCTCCGAATAATTGACTACAAAAACGGGCTCGGCGTTCTGGTAGAAGCGGAAAACAATCCTCAAATGATGTTATACGCGCTCGGCGCACTGGAAATCTTCGACGGCATCTACGACATCGACACGGTCAGTATGACCATCTATCAACCGCGCCGTGCCAATGTCAGCACCTTCACGCTGTCAAAGGACGATTTGTACCAATGGGCGGAAGATACGTTAAAGCCCGCCGCCGAACTCGCCTATGCCGGTGGCGGCGATTACAAATGCGGCAATTGGTGCCAATTCTGCAAGGCGAAACATGACTGCCGCAAGCGTGCGGAATACAATCTGGAACTTGCTAAATTTGACTTCCAACTGCCGCCGCTGCTCACCGATGAGGACGTTGAAGAAATCCTCGGCCGCGTCGATGAACTGGTCTCCTGGGCAAACGACATCAAAGACTACGCACTGCAGACAGCGGTCGGCGGCAAGGAATGGCACGGCTGGAAGCTGGTCGAAGGTCGTTCCAATCGCAAATATACAGATGAAGTGGTCGTGGCTGAAACCGTTACAGCGGCAGGCTTCGATCCCTATGAGCGCAAGGTTCTGGGCATTACCTCCATGACCTCGCTGCTCGGTAAAAAACGCTTTGAGGAAGTCCTCGGCGATTACATTGAAAAGCCGCAAGGCAAACCGACGCTCGTGCCGGAGAGCGATAAACGCCCGGCAATCAACACAGCAAAACAAGATTTTAGTGATTATGAGGAGGACAAATAATATGTCTATCAAAGAAAAAGCAAGCAATCCTATGAAGGTTATCACCGGTACCGACACCCGTTGGAGTTACGCCAATATCTGGGAAGCAAAGTCCATCAACGGCGGTACGCCTAAATTCTCGGTCAGCCTTATCATCCCCAAGACCGATACCCGCACCGTGCAGAAAATCAAAGTGGCTATCGAAGCCGCATACCACGAGGGCGAAGCCAAACTGAAAGGCAGCAGCAAGTCCGTGCCGCCTCTTGCCACCATCAAGACCCCGCTCCGCGATGGTGATACCGAACGCCCGGATGACCCCGCCTACACAAACGCCTATTTCATCAACGCGAACTCCGCTACCGCTCCCGGCGTCGTCGACGCCGACCGCAACGTGATTCTCACCCGCTCCGAGGTATACAGCGGCGTGTACGGCAGAGCGAGCATCTCCTTCTACGCCTTCAACTCAAACGGCAACAAGGGCATCGCTTGTGGACTGAATAATCTTCAGAAAATCCGCGACGGCGAACCGCTCGGTGGCAGAGCCAGTGCTGAGTCCGATTTCACAACCGACGAGGACGAGGATTTTCTCGCCTAAACACCAGATACCCGAAGGGTGGCGGAGCAATCTGCCACCCTATATGGGTTTATGAAAGGACGGTTGATTTATGAAATCACTTAGCATAGACATTGAAACTTACAGCAGTATTGATCTCTCCAAATGTGGTGTTTACCGCTATACGGAAGCGCCGGATTTTGAAATTCTGCTGTTCGGATATTCCGTTGACGGCAGTGAAGTACAGGTGGTCGATATTGCAAACGGTGAGAGCATCCCAGAGTACATTCTCACAGTTCTTATGGATAACGACGTGGTCAAATGGGCGTTCAACGCACAGTTCGAGAGGGTCTGCCTTTCCCGGTATCTACAGGATATCGGATGTTTCGATAACGCAGGTTACAGCATTCCTCAGGATACAGTTGGTGACTATCTTGACCCTAAAGCGTGGCGATGCACGATGGTGTGGTCGGCGTATATGGGACTGCCGCTCTCGCTGGAAGGCGTTGGCGCGGTGCTTGGTCTTGAAAAGCAGAAGCTGACCGAAGGCAAAGACCTCATTCGGTATTTCTGCGTACCCTGCAAGCCCACTGCCGCAAACGGGCAGCGCACACGAAATCTGCCAATCCACGCTAAGGAAAAATGGGATACTTTCAAATCATATAACAAACGCGATGTAGAAACGGAGATGTCGATACAGCAAAAACTGTCAAAGTTTACCGTGCCGGACTCCATATGGGACGAATACCATCTCGACCAAGAAATAAACGACCGGGGCGTGGCGTTGGATATGACGCTCGTCAGAGAAGCCGTCGCAATGGATACGCGCTCCCGCTCCGAGCTGACAAATATGATGCAGATCCTCACCGAACTGGACAATCCCAATTCGGTTATGCAAATGAAACAGTGGCTCTGCGACCGGGGGCTGGAAACGGATACCCTCGGTAAAAAGGCGGTAGTGGAACTCTTGAAAACAGCGCCGCCGGAATTGCGTGATGTGTTGACGCTCCGGCAGCAGCTTGCCAAATCCTCCGTGAAAAAGTATCAGACGATGGAAAACGCGGTCTGCGCCGACGGACGCGCTCGCGGTATGTTCCAGTTTTACGGTGCAAACCGAACCGGGCGCTGGGCTGGCAGACTGATTCAAATGCAAAATCTGCCCCAGAATCATCTGCCAGACTTGGAACAGGCTCGTTGTCTTGTGCGCGGCGGCGATTTTGATGCGCTGGAAATGCTCTACGGCTCCGTGCCGGAGGTGCTGTCGGAACTGATACGCACGGCGTTTGTGCCGATGCCCGGACGCAAGTTTATAGTGGCGGACTTTTCCGCTATCGAAGCCCGTGTTATTGCGTGGTTTGCAGATGAAAAGTGGCGGCAGAAAGTTTTTGAAAGCGGCGGCGATATTTATTGTGCGTCCGCATCTCAGATGTTTCGCGTCCCCGTGGAGAAACACGGCGTGAACGGGCATCTGCGGCAAAAAGGCAAAATTGCCGAACTCGCCCTCGGTTATGGCGGCTCCGTAGGTGCGCTCAAAGCAATGGGTGCTCTGGACATGGGGCTGACCGAAGATGAGCTGCCGCCGCTCGTGTCGGCCTGGCGCTCGTCCAATCCGAACATTGTGAGCTTCTGGTGGGATGTCGACCGCGCCGCGATGAAAGCAGTAAAGGAAAAAACCGCGACCGATACGCACGGCATCTGCTTTGTATATCAGAGCGGGATGCTTTTTATTATACTTCCGTCCGGCAGACGGCTCGCCTATGTGAAACCGCGCATCGGAGAAAATAGGTTCGGCGGCGGCTGCATTACCTATGAAGGCGTCGGCGGTACGAAAAAATGGGAGCGCATCGAAAGTTACGGTCCCAAAATCGTGGAAAACATCGTTCAGGCGACAGCCCGCGATATTCTCTGCTACGCAATGCAGACGCTCCGCCATTGCTTTATTACTATGCATATCCACGACGAACTGGTCATTGAAGCCGACAGGCGTATGTCGCTCGATGCCGTGTGCAAACAGATGAGCCGAACTCCACCTTGGGCGCAGGGGCTAAAACTCCGTGCCGACGGTTATGAGACGGATTTTTATAAAAAAGATTGATTCTTTTCGTTCAAGACCTACATTTCCCTCCAGTGAGTTTTGAAGGGGTTTTACCCCTAATAAATTCGCTGGAGGTTTTTATGGACACTATTCAAATTTATCGCTACGAGGACTGCGATGTGCGCACGGCAAACAGAAACGGAGAGCCGTGGTTTGTTGCGGCCGATGTTTGCCGGGTGCTCGATCTCGGCAACCCAACTATGGCATTGGAGCGTTTGGACGAGGACGAAATGACCCTCAGTTCAATTGAGGGTCATTCAGGGCAGCGCGGCGGAGCGCAAATGCATAATTTAGTAAACGAACCCGGCTTGTACACGCTCATTCTCGGCAGCCGCAAGCCGCAGGCGAGAGCATTCAAAAGATGGATTACGCATGATGTCATTCCTTCCATTCGTAAGCACGGCCTTTACGCTACCGATGAAATTCTCGCAGACCCGGACATCCTTATCGCCGCATTGCAGGAACTTAAAGCGGAGCGCGAACGTACCAAAATGTTACAGCTCACGGCAGCGATTCAGGAACAGCAGATTGCCGAAATGCAGCCGAAAGCCAGCTATTATGATCTCATTCTTCAAAACAAGAACACCGTACCCGTTACACAGATTGCCAAGGACTACGGCATGAGCGGACGCGCGTTCAACAAGCTGCTTCACGAACTCGGCATCCAGTACAAACTGCGTGAAACATGGCTTTTGTATCAGGATTATGCCAATCAGGGCTATACGCAATCCCGCACCCACGCCATCGACGCCGACCGAAGCGTTATGCACACTTACTGGACTCAAAAAGGCAGACTGTTTCTTTATGACCTGCTCAAAAGCAAGCGCGGCATTCTGCCCGTTATTGAGAGGGGTGCGGAATGAGTATAGACAAATACAACGCCGAGGGATATTACGACCCAACCGCCTATGAAGCGATGACCGTCATCGAAAAAGAAGAACGTGCGCTTCGGGCGTTCAGACCCATTGTGTATATCTGCTCCCCCTATGCCGGAGATACGGAAAACAACGTAAAATCGGCGCAGGGATACAGCCGATTTGCGGTAGACAAAGGTTATATTCCAATCGCGCCGCATCTACTGTTTCCGCAGTTTATGAATGACGCCGATCCCGCAGAGCGAAAGTTGGGTCTTTTCTTCGGCAACGCTCTTATGAGCAAATGCTCCGAAGTCTGGGTATTCGGCGAACGCATCTCTGCCGGTATGGAAGCGGAAATCAAACGCGCCCGGTGGAAAAATTACCGCTTGCGCTATTTTACCGAAAGTTGTGAGGAGGTTCAAAAATGATGTTCACGCTATATCGTGCCGACTGTATCGGCAATCGCGGGAACTGCCTATATCCGAATAAGATAAATGTTACGTACGATGCCGCTCTGAAAGAAGCGGTCAAATGCGACTATGTGAGCGCTGAGTACCAGAACAGCTACCGCAGCGGCGCAAACTTCATCGGTGCAGACTGCCTTCCCGTCGACTGCGATAACGACCATTCGGAAGAGCCCGCTGACTGGGTGGTTCCCGCCAATATTGCGGATGCTTTCCCCGGCGTAGATTTCGCCGTACATTACAGTCGCAACAATATGAAAGAGAAAAACGGCAAAGCCGCAAGACCCAAGTTTCATGTACTCTTTCCCATCGACCGTGTTTCCGACGCAAGGCTTTATGCGGATATGAAAAAGTTGGTCTGCGGCATCTTTCCGTTCTTTGACACCCAGGCGCTTGACGCCGCGCGGTTTTTCTTCGGCACCTCCGATCCGGAGGTTGAAATGTATTCCGGCGCAATGAACCTAACCGCCTTTTTACGGGATGACGATTTCGATGCTGATATGGAGAACAACGCTCAACCCCGTGTTATTGCCGAGGGAAGGCGGAACGCCACGCTCTCGCGATTCGCCGGTCGCATCCTTAAGCGTTACGGGGATACCGAGGAGGCGCATCAATGCTTCTGCGATGAAGCCGCGAAATGTTCTCCGCCGCTGGACGCACAGGAGATTGCCACCATCTGGCGCAGCGCACGGAGTTTTTATCAGCGCATACAACGGCAGGACGGGTATGTGTCGCCGGAGGTGTACAACGCCGATGTTTCGTATAAGCCTGGGGATTTCTCCGATGTCGGACAGGCCACGGTGCTGTCAAAGTATTTCGGCAGCGAATTGCGCTATTCACCGGCTACCCATTACATCCGCTACAGCGAAAACTACTGGCAGGAAACAGAACCCGGCGCACAGGCGGTGGCGCAGGAACTCACCAGACGCCAACTGGACGAGGCGACCAGCGACTTGCTGACCGCTGTAAAAACACTTTCGGAGGTTGGCGCACAGGAAATATTGGACACCACTTCCAAGAGTAAGGCCGAGTCGCTGTTCAATGATGAGCAGGCCGAAGCCTACGCCGCTTTCCTTGCCGCGAAAGCATATCAGTCCTTTGCCATCAAGCGCAGGGAGTCGAAAAACATCACGGCGACGCTGCGGGAAGCACATCCGATGCTGGAAATCTCGCCGCGAGACCTTGATACGGATTGTTTCCTTCTGTGTACGCCTGCCGCCACCTATGATCTTCGCAAAGGTATGGACGGTGCAAGAGAACATTCCCCGGAGGACTATATCACGAAAATCACCTCTGTTTCGCCCGGTGATAAAGGTGAAAAACTTTGGAAGGACACCATCAATCTCATTTTCGGTGGTGACCAAACTCTTATCGCCTATGTGCAAATGGTATGCGGTCTTGCCGCTATCGGCAAGGTGTTTCTGGAAGCCCTTATAATTGCTTACGGCGATGGGCGTAACGGTAAATCTACCTTCTGGAATGTCATATCCCGCGTAATGGGCTTATACAGCGGAAACATCTCCGCTGATGCCCTCACCGTAGGGTGTCGCAGAAATATCAAGCCGGAGATGGCGGAGGTCAATGGCAAACGCCTGTTGATTGCGGCGGAGTTGCAGGAGGGTACACGCTTGAACAACTCGGTTGTCAAGCAGCTCTGCTCCACGGACGATGTTTTTGCGGAGAAAAAGTATAAAGACCCGTTCAGCTTCAAGCCTTGCCACACGCTGGTGCTATACACAAACCATCTTCCAAAGGTGGGTGCTTCGGACGCGGGTATATGGCGCAGGCTGATTGTCATTCCGTTCAACGCCAAGATTGAGGGTAAAAGTGACATCAAGAATTACGCCGAGTACCTTTATGCCAACGCAGGCGAAAGCATTCTTGCATGGGTTATCGAGGGTGCGAAAAAGGTTATTGACATCAATTTCAAGATTCCCCTGCCAAAGTGTGTTGGTGACGCAATCGAGGCGTACAGACAGGAAAATGACTGGCTCGGTCATTTCCTTGATGAGAAATGTGAGCTTGGCGGGGGTTTGCGAGAAAAGTCCAGCGACCTCTATGTTGCATATAGGACTCATTGCGCCGAAACAAATGAGTTTGTACGCAGTACGACAGATTTCTACGCCGCTTTAGATAACGCCGGCTTCCAGAAAATAAATCCTAAGGGCCGGCGCTTCATTACCGGGCTCAGGTTGAAGGTTGACTGCGGTGATTTTGAGGACTTTTTGAACTGAGGGTGGAGGTCGTGGAGGTCATATACCAAAAGTCTCTTTAGGAGTAAAAAAATTAGTCTAAAGAGAGTTTTATGAAACGACCTCCACGACCTCCACCCAATATAAAAATCGCATAATGGAGGCGCGGCATATGAGAGAAAAAGCAATAGAGACAAAACTTGCAAAAAAGGTAAAAAGCATGGGCGGAATCGCATTGAAAATATCATCAACAAATTATGATGGGATGCCCGACCGTCTTGTGCTTCTCACTGATGGGAGGCTGGCGTTTATCGAAATAAAAGCACCGGGAAAGAAACTGCGTCCATTGCAGGAAAAGCGGAAACGGCAACTGGAAGCGTTATGCTTTGCGGTATTCGTGATTGACAGCATAGAGCAGATTGGAGGGATTCTTGATGAAATACGCGGCACATGATTACCAGAAATATGCGACAAAATTTATCCTTCAGCATCCCATATCAGCCATTCTGCTTGATATGGGCTTGGGCAAGAGCGTCATTACACTGACGGCAGTAAACGACCTGCTGTTCGACAGTTTCGAAATACACAAGGTTCTCGTCATAGCACCGCTCCGAGTGGCACGAGATACATGGCCTGCGGAACTTGAGAAATGGGAGCATCTGCATGGGCTGATTTATTCCGTTGCCGTCGGCACCGAACTGCAGCGGAAAGCAGCTCTGCTGCAGAAAGCCGACATCTTCATCATCAACCGTGAAAATATCGAATGGCTTGTAGAAAAAAGTGGTCTACCGTTTGACTACGATATGGTGGTGGTAGATGAGCTTTCGTCCTTCAAATCATACCAAGCAAAACGGTTCCGCAGTCTAATGAAAGTCCGTCCTTTTGTAAAACGCATCACGGGATTAACGGGAACGCCAAGCAGCAACGGTCTCATGGATTTGTGGGCGGAGTTCCGACTGCTGGATATGGGCAAACGGCTCGGGCGGTTTATCACGCATTTCCGCAGCGATTATTTCGTGCCGGATAAGCGTAACCAACAGATTGTGTTCAGCTATAAACCAAAGCCCGGTGCCGAGGATGCGATATACCGTCTTGTGTCGGATATCACTATCAGCATGAAAAGTACCGACTATCTCAAAATGCCGGAATACGTGATAAACGAAGTCCCTGTGCGGCTTTCGGAAAAAGAAATGGAGTGCTACCAGACCTTAAAGGACGATTTGATTCTCAGCCTTGACGGTCAGGACATTGATGCCGCCAATGCCGTAGGTCTGTCAAATAAGCTGACGCAGATGGCAAACGGCGCTGTTTACAGCGAGGACAACAAAGTAATCGCCATTCACGACCGCAAGTTGGATGCACTGGAGGACTTGATTGAAGCGGCAAACGGCAAACCCGTGTTAGTGGCATACTGGTTCAAACATGACCTCTCACGAATTGAGGAGCGTCTGCACAAACGGCACATTCCTTTTTCCAAGCTGGATACCGTCGATTCAATTAAGCGATGGAATAACGGTGAATTGCCCGTGGCATTGGTTCACCCTGCCTCTGCCGGACACGGTTTAAACCTCCAGTCCGGCGGCTCTACTCTGATATGGTTCGGTCTGACTTGGAGCTTGGAACTGTACCAGCAGACCAACGCCCGCTTGTGGCGGCAGGGACAAACGGCAGATACAGTGGTTATTCACCACCTCATCGCCAAGGACACTATTGACGAAAAAATCATGGTGGCTCTGAAAAAGAAAGACAAAACGCAGTCCGCACTTATCGATGCAGTCAAAGCAGACTTGAAAATCTAAGACAATCTTCGACAACATACGACAATCCGTGCCAATCCGAGAGAAATAAAAATATCGGAGGTACAGATTATGAATCCCTATGAAGAGTTAGCAAATGCCATCGTGCTACAGGCGGTCAAGGATTTTCGGCTACACGATGATGAAAAGGAACTGGTCAGCATTGAGCGTTTCTTCCGTTCCAGCTGGTTTAGCGTCCTGACGAGTATTAACCCTGAAATATTAATCACCAAATTGAGGAAGGAAAAAGTGTGCTATGAATACTAAAACATACCTTTCTCAAACCCGCTACCTTGATATGCGCATCAGATCCAAGCTCCAGCAGGTGGATTCTCTGAACGAACTGGCAACGAACTGTACATCGGTCTTGACGGGTATGCCCAGAAACCCCAGCGGTTCCACCTCACGAATGGCCGACGCTATTTGCAAGATCATTGACCTGCAGAATGAGATCAACCGTGACATTGATACGCTTGTTGACCTAAAGAAAAAAATCATGCGTGTCATCAAATCCGTGGTCAATCCGGAGCACCAGACCCTTTTGGAGAAACGCTATCTTTGCTTTCTCTCTTGGAAGAAAATTGCCGTGGACATGGGTTATGACCTGCGCTACGTTCATAAGCTCCACATCCGCGCTTTGGATGAATGTAAAGTCCCCGCTGCTCCCGAAGTGGACACGATAAGACACTGAAAGACATACGCCTCTTATGTTAGTATTATGATAGGCAAATAGGATAAAGCAAAAGCCATCGAGGAGAAATCCCCGGTGGCTTTTGCTTTACCCTGAACGGAGGTGAACCCATGCCATACAAACCAAAGCGTCCCTGCGCCTACCCCGGCTGCGGTCGGCTTGCCGTGCGCGAGCAATACTGTGCCGAGCATCAGAAGGCGGCGGACAAACATTACAACCAGCACGAACGTGACCCTGCTTCCAACAAACGCTACGGCAGAACCTGGAAGCGCATCCGCGACCGCTACATCAAAGCGCACCCTCTTTGCGAACAGTGTCATAAGGAAGGCAAACTCACGCCAGCTGAAGAGGTACACCACATCATTCCGCTCTCCAAAGGCGGCGGCAATGAAGTGAGCAATCTCATGGCTTTGTGCAAGTCCTGTCATTCACGCATCACTGTGGAGATGGGTGACCGATGGTGAAAATGATATTAAAAGAGGCATCGTTTACATTTTGGTACGATGCCTCAAAGCTTTATATGCTTTGTGTTATTGTCACCCCCGGTGGGGGTATCCAAATCGCTAAAACAAAAAAAACTGGACAGCGGCGTGGGGCTTCGTGTTGAAAAACGCGGTTTCAAACGATGGAATAACCCCTGCGCGAAAGGAGTGTGATGAATATGGCGAAAGACGGCACCAACAGAGGCGGTGCTCGTGTCGGCGCGGGTGCGAAAAAGAAGCCGCTCACCGATAAAATATCAGCCGGAAACCCAGGCGGCAGAAAACTGACCGTGATGGAGTTTTCCGACACGGCGGACTTACAGGGGCAGGCGATGCCGGAACCTAACAAAATGCTCGAAGCCGTACAGAAGGACGGCAAGACGCTCGTCGCAAGCGAAATCTTCAAAAGCACATGGCAATGGCTGAATGAGCGTGGCTGTGGGGTTCTCGTTTCTCCGCAGCTCTTGGAAAGGTACGCCATGAGTGTGGCTCGGTGGATTCAGTGCGAGGAGTGCATCTCCGAATACGGTTTTCTGGCGAAGCACCCTACCACGGGCAACGCCATCCAAAGCCCGTATGTAGCTATGAGTCAGAATTTCATGACACAGACAAACCGCCTGTGGTATGAGCTTTTTCAGATTGTAAAGGAAAACTGCACCGGCGAATACAGCGGAGCCAATCCGCAGGACGATGTGATGGAGCGGCTTTTGACTGCTCGGAAAGGAAAATAATATGACTACTTACAAAACAGCCGAGAGCGTCTGCGCCGGGCACCCGGATAAGCTGTGCGACCTCATTGCCGACAGCATTCTTGACGCCTGTCTGCGCAAAGACAAATCATCCCGTGTTGCCTGTGAGGTCATGGTAACCAAGGGCAAAATTATCGTTGCGGGCGAGATCACCTGCGACGGCAAAGTCGACATCCGCTGGGAGGTGCGTGAAGTCCTCCGCAAGGTCGGATACAATCCGTGGAAGTTCACAGTTTTCGTATTCGTCCATAAACAGAGCAAGGACATCGACGCCGGAGTGACTACTGCCCTCGAAGCCCGAAACGGCAGTGAGGAACGCTATGCCTCCATCGGTGCGGGCGACCAAGGCACCGTCTACGGTTACGCCACAAAAGAAACCCGCGAGATGCTTCCTCTTCCGCTGGTGCTGGCGCATCGCATCGTGAAGCGCCTTGACACCGTCCGCAAGGACAAAATTGTGAAAGGCATTCTGCCGGACGGCAAAGCGCAGGTCACGGTTGAATATGAGGACGGCAAGCCCAAGCGTGTGAAAACCATCGTGGTCTCCGTTCAGCACGACAAGGATAAAACGCAGGAGCAGCTTTACTCCGACATTAAGCAAAATGTTCTGTGGCAGTGCTTTGAGGACTTTCCCTTTGACGATGACACCGAAATCCTCATCAATCCCTCCGGCAGATTTGTCGAGGGCGGACCAGCCGCCGACACCGGGCTGACGGGCAGAAAGATGATGGTGGACACCTACGGAGGGCTTGCTCTTCACGGCGGAGGTGCGTTCAGCGGCAAAGACCCCACGAAGGTCGACCGCAGCGGCGCATACATGGCGCGGTACATTGCAAAAAATATCGTATGGAGCGACTTGGCTGAGAGATGCGAGGTCGCTCTTTCTTATGCCATTGGCAAGGCTGACCCCGTGGCGGTTAATATAAACGCCTTCGGCACGAGTGCGCTGACCGATGAGCAGCTACGAGATGTTGTGCTGTTTGTGTTCAACCTTCGCCCGGCGGCAATCATTGAAAAGCTGCGTCTGCGCAATGCAATATACGAGGACACGGCTGTATACGGACATTTCAATTCCTGTCTCTTCCCGTGGGAGGACTACGATAGGTACAAAGAAATCAGAAAGGCGGCGGAGAAATATGCTGATAGAAAAGATTCAGACTGATCGGCTCATCCCCGCCGACTATAACCCTCGCAAAGACCTCAAGCCGGGCGACCCGGAGTACGAAAAGCTGAAACGCTCGCTTGAGGAGTTTGGCTATGTCGAACCCGTTATATGGAACAAGATCACCTCTCATGTCGTCGGCGGCCACCAGCGTCTGAAGGTGCTGCTCGATACGGGCATCACCGAGGTCGAGTGCGTGGTGGTCGAGATGGACGCCGAAAAGGAAAAGGCGCTCAATGTCGCACTTAACAAAATCAGCGGTGACTGGGATAAAGACAAGCTGGCTCTACTTATCGCCGACCTGCAGGGCGCGGACTTCGATGTTTCGCTCACAGGCTTCGACCCCGGAGAGATTGATGACCTTTTCAAGGATAACTTGAAAGACGGTATCAAAGATGATGACTTCGATGTGGATGCGGAACTGCAAAAGCCAGCCGTCACCAAGCAAGGCGACGTTTGGCTGCTCGACCGGCATAGGCTGGTCTGCGGCGATTCCACCAAAGCCGACACCTTCACTGCTCTGATGGATGGGAAGCTCGCAAACCTCGTGGTGACCGACCCTCCGTACAACGTCAACTATGAAGGAACGGCGGGCAAAATCAAAAACGACAATATGGAAAGTGGAGCGTTCTATGACTTCCTGCTGGCGGCGTTTACAAACACCGAAGCGGCGACGGCACAGGACGCTTCCGTTTATGTGTTCCATGCCGACACCGAAGGGTTGAACTTCCGCAAAGCTTTCTCGGACGCAGGCTTTCAGCTTTCCGGGTGCTGCATCTGGAAGAAGCCGTCGCTGGTGCTGGGACGCTCGCCCTATCAGTGGCAGCACGAGCCTGTACTGTTCGGCTGGAAGAAAAAAGGCAAGCACAACTGGTACGCCGACCGCAAGCAGACCACCATCTGGGAATTTGAAAAGCCGAAGAAAAACGCCGACCATCCCACCATGAAGCCGATTGCGCTGCTGGCATATCCCATTATGAACAGCAGCCTCACAAACTGCATCGTGTTGGACCCCTTTGGTGGCAGCGGTTCTACACTTATTGCCTGTGAACAATCCGATAGGATTTGCTTTACCATTGAGCTTGACGAAAAATACTGCGATGTCATTGTGAAACGGTATATCGAACAGGTTGGCAGTGTCGATAATGTTTCTGTTTTCAGGGACGGTGTTACGCTGAAATATGCGGAGGTATCCTCCGATGAGTAAATTGACGCTTGGCTCCCTCTTTGATGGCTCCGGCGGCTTTCCGTTGGGTGGTCTGCTCTGTGGGATTGAACCGCTGTGGGCTTCGGAAATTGAACCATTTCCCATACGGGTAACCACGAAAAGGATACCGCAGATGAAGCATTACGGCGATATAACCAAGCTGAACGGCGCGGATTTGCCTCCGGTGGATATTATAACTTTCGGCTCGCCCTGTACCGATATGTCGGTTGCCGGGAAAAGAGCCGGTCTGGACGGAAGCCAATCCGTCCTTTTTTATGAAGCAATACGAATTATAAAGGAAATGAGGTGCAAGACCAATGGCAGATACCCAAGATACGCTGTCTGGGAAAACGTGCCCGGCGCATTCAGTTCAAACCAAGGGGCCGATTTCAAGGCAGTCCTCGAAGCGGTCGTCAGCGTCACCGGGCAAAATGCCGAGGTGCCTGCGCCTGACAACGGGCGGTGGTCCTACGCCGACTGCTACATGGGAGACGGATGGTCGCTGGCTTACAGAACTATCGACGCGCAATATTTCGGAGTACCCCAGCGCCGCCGCAGAATCTACCTTGTCGCGGATTTTGCAGGCGAATGTGCCGGAGAAATACTATTTGAGCCAAAAGGCGTGTCAAGGAATTTTGCGCCGTGCGGCAGCCCGTGGCAAAGAACTGCCGGAGATGCTGAGAACGGCTCTGGAACAACAGGCAGCGGCATAACCTGCCTGAACGACCAAGGCGGCAACCGCATGGACATCACCAAAGATACAACTTCCACGCTCCGCGCCGAAGCCCACCACCCGCCCTGCGTCATGCAGTCGAGCGGGTTCTGCACAGAGCATTCGGCGAAGAGCCGTGGTGTGGGGTTTGAGGAAGAACGCTCTCCCACGCTCCGGGCCGGTGTCGTGCCTGGTGTCGCAATCGAAAACCATCCGACCGACGGTCGTGTCAAGGTTTCAGAAGACGGCATGGTGCAGACGCTCACTTCCCGTATGGGTACGGGCGGCATGAACACTCCGCTTGTACTGGACACGCCGAAAACGCTGAAAATTCGTTCCGGCTGTGAGGGAGGCGGCAAAGGCGCGCTGATACAGGATGACAAATCCGCTACGCTCGGCTGCAACAACGACCAGACGGTTTTCGTACCGACTGCTTACGGTATCTGCTCCGACAAGAGCAATTCCATGATGTCAGATAATCCTCACAGCGGCATTTACAAAGCTGTCACTTCTCGCACCATCGACGCAAACGGCGGAAATCCCAGTTGTAATCAAGGCGGTATCGCTGTGGTTGCACTCCAAGGTTCAATGATTGGACGCGAGGATAAAAACGGTCCCCAAGGCAGCGGCATTAATGAGGATATCAGTTTTTCACTCACGGCTGCAGACCGCCACGCAGTAGTATATTCGATGACAACCGGAGGTTTTTCAGAGATACACAAGGAAAAAGCCGCCACTTTGATGGCGCGTGACTATAAAGACCCTCAGCTTGTTAACCAGCCGGACTACATCGTCCGCAGGCTGACGCCTACTGAATGCGCCCGGCTTCAAGGCTTCCCGGACGACTGGTGCACCAGTCTCGGTACGGATAACCCAACCGAGAATGAAATCGCGTTCTGGACTGAGGTCCGGGAAACTCACCGCCGCATCGTCGACATAAGCGAAAAGCCAAAGAGCCGCAAGCAGATTATCAAATGGCTGAACGACCCGCACTCCGATGCCGCCGAGTATAAAATGTGGGGCAACGGCGTGGCGCTGCCGTGTGTTTGCTTTGTGCTTGCGGGGATTGTGTCATCTACACAAGAAACCGCTTGATTATCGGGACATCATTCTCCATATAAAAATGCTCCGAATTGCTTGATAAATCAGGCATTCAGAGTGATATATGTATGTACCGAAAAGAGAAAGGCGGTATAAACAATGACAATCAACTACAATGTAACAGGCAGCGAGCGCAAACAGCTCGTGCAAACAATCGCGGAGATTACGGAGTGCGAGACAAAATATAAGGGCGCTCCGACCTTCGCCTACGAGGTGGACTATTTCACCATTGACAAAAACGGCGTCCTATCCTTCGACGACTGTGCCGACAGCGAGGGAATCGAAAAACTCATCGAGGGTCTGGCGGAGCGGGGCTTTGAATTTGACGGGTACGACAAGACCGCACTTACCATTGAAATGCCCCGTTCTTTCTTCACCGACACGGCGCTTGAAAATCTCAGCCGATTGGTGGAAAGCAAAGGCTCGCTAATCAAAAAGGCGCTCGGCATCACCGACCTGTCTATCCTAAAGGGTGAGGAGAAGGTCAGCTTCCCGTGGTTCTCCGATGCAAGCGATTCAGACGCAGTAAAGGCTTATACCCACCTTGTCACTGCGCTCTGTGAGATGGCGAAAACACAGAAACGGGTCAGCGCGACCGACAAGCCCGTGGACAACGAGAAGTACACGTTCCGCTGTTTCCTCCTCCGGCTCGGCTTCATCGGCTCGGAATATAAGGCGGAGCGAAAAATTCTGCTCTCAAAGCTGACAGGCAGCTCAGCGTTCAAACAGAATAACTGCAAGGCGGTGGATGAAGATGAATGAGCTTCCCACCGCCTTCTTCGTTGAGTATCCATTTCGCATTGAGGACTTAATCCGCCCTTATTTATCGGAATGGGTGAAACCGTATATAGTGGAAAAGGAAATTAGGCTCGGTAAAATTGATTACGAAAACTTTACAACCGACTTATGTGTTGACAGATGGTTTATAGAAAAATACACGAATCTTTGTAGCATAGACGAAAACGGAGTTTGGCATTGTGTTTTGGTAAGGCAAAAAGGAAAATCCGAGGGCGTGTTGGTTATGTCGGAAGGCAGAGTTTTTCCGAAATGGGCTGCATATTTGCCAAGTGAGGAGGTAGCTGAATGAACATCCGTCCTGAAATACTCAAACAATTAAGAGATTGGTTTACCCCTGGAACCCGTGTGGAGCTTGTTCGTATGAACGATGTTCAGGCACCGCCCGTAGGTACAAAAGGTACGGTCGTCGGCGTAGACGACATAGGCTCCATCATGGTGAACTGGGATAACGGCAGTGGTTTGAATGTGGTATATGGTGAAGATTTCTGCCGGAAAGTTGAGGACAGCGATGGACAGTAAAGTCAAGGAACAAATACTTGCCATTCGTAAATTGGGCGAAACAAATATGTTCGATGTGCCGAAGGTACGGGAAATCGCCTTACGGGAAAATTACTGCGAACTGGTGATTTATCTCATCGAAAACAAAGCCGCATATACGCGGTTCATCCTCACAGACGACGAAGAATAACAAAAAATTATAACTGGAGGACAGCGCCGGAAACGGCTCTGTTTCTCGTACAGATTGATTTTGAGGGCTTGCCGACGGCAGGTCTATTTTTATGCTCTGCGAAAGGAGGCGGCGGGTATACGAAAACTTAAAAAATACAATCCCACCCGGTTCAAAGCTGCGGATTCGATTTACGACAAGGCCGCCGCCGATTATGCCGTAACTTTCGTCGAAGCCCTCTCCCATACAAAAGGAACTTGGGCGGGAAAGCCCTTTGAACTGATCGACTGGCAGGAACAAATTATCCGTGATGTGTTTGGAACACTCAAGCCCAACGGCTACCGACAGTTCAATACTGCCTATGTGGAGATACCGAAGAAAATGGGAAAATCCGAACTTGCGGCGGCGATTGCACTGCTCCTCACCTGCGGAGACAGAGAGGAACGTGCCGAGGTGTACGGCTGTGCTGCTGACCGAAACCAGGCATCCATCGTCTTCAATGTGGCGGCGGATATGGTGCGTATGTGTCCGGCACTGTCCAAGCGAGTAAAAATACTGGATGCCACCAAGCGGCTCATTTATCAGCCGACGGGCAGCATCTACCAAGTGCTGTCGGCAGACGTCGGCAACAAGCACGGCTTCAACACCCACGGTGTGGTGTTCGATGAGCTGCATACTCAGCCGAACCGAAAATTATATGACGTCATGACCAAGGGCAGCGGCGACGCGAGAATGCAGCCGCTGTATTTTCTTATCACGACCGCCGGGGACAATCAGCACAGCATCTGCTGGGAGGTTCATCAAAAGGCACTCGACATCCTCGATGGCAGAAAACATGACCCGACCTTTTATCCCGTAATATACGGCGCGGCGCAGGAGGACGACTGGACTGACCCCAAGGTGTGGAAGAAAGCGAATCCGTCGCTCGGTATTACGGTCGGCATGGATAAGGTCAAGCAAGCTTTTGAATCGGCACGGCAGAATCCCGCCGAGGAGAACAGCTTCCGTCAATTGCGCTTGAATCAATGGGTCAAACAAGCGGTGCGCTGGATGCCGATGGACAAATGGGATAAATGCGCATTCCCCGTAAACACAGATAGTCTGCAAGGGCGCGTCTGCTACGGCGGACTCGACCTTTCGTCCTCCACCGACATTACGGCGTTTGTTCTGGTATTCCCGCCAGAGGACGAGGACGACAAATACGTCGTGCTGCCGTTCTTCTGGATTCCGGAGGATAATGTGGATTTGCGTGTGAGAAGAGACCATGTGAATTACGACATCTGGAAGAAGCAGGGATATCTTGAAACCACCGAGGGCAATGTCGTGCATTACGGCTTTATCGAGAGATTCATCGAGGAACTCGGCACCAAATACAACATCCGCGAGATTGCTTTCGACCGCTGGGGCGCAGTTCAGATGATGCAGAACCTTGAAAATCTCGGTTTTACGGTCGTGCCGTTCGGCCAGGGCTTTAAGGATATGAGCCCTCCGACCAAAGAACTGATGAAATTGACTTTGGAACAGAAAATAGCTCATGGCGGACATCCGGTTCTTCGCTGGATGATGGATAACATCTACATCCGCACTGACCCCGCAGGCAATATAAAAGCCGACAAGGAAAAATCCACAGAGAAGATTGACGGTTCTGTCGCCACCATCATGGCGCTCGACCGTGCGATTCGGTGCGGTAACGACAATGGCGAAAGCGTCTACGATAACCGTGGATTGCTAATTTTTTAGTAAAGGAGTGTGATGTCTATGGGAATATTTCAAGGAATATTTAAAGCCCGCGACAAGCCCCAAAACAGCCTTGGCGGCAGCCGTTACAGCTTCCTGTTCGGCGGCACGACCGCCGGAAAGCCTGTCAACGAGCATACTGCCATGCAAATGACGGCCGTGTACTCCTGCGTAAGGATACTGTCCGAAACGGTGGCGGGACTGCCGCTCCATGTTTACCTCTACAACGATTCGGGTGGCAAGGAGAAAAACCTGCAACACCCGTTATATAAACTACTCCACGATGAGCCAAACCCTGAGATGACTTCATTTGCGCTTCGAGAAACGCTGATGAGTCATCTTTTATTGTGGGGAAACGCTTACGCGCAGATTATCCGGAACGCCAGCGGTGAGGTCATCGCCCTTTATCCGCTGATGCCAAATAAAATGACGGTCGACCGTGATTCAAACGGCCGGCTTTTCTATTTGTATCAGCGAAGCACCGATGATGCACCCACGCTCGGAAAAGACAGTCAGGTCTACCTCGCACCATCGGATGTGCTGCATATCCCTGGCTTGGGCTTTGACGGACTGGTCGGTTATTCACCGATTGCGATGGCAAAGAACGCCGTGGGGCTGGCGATGGCCACCGAGGAATACGGAGCGAAGTTCTTCGCCAACGGTGCCGCGCCGGGCGGCGTGCTGGAACATCCCGGCACAATAAAAGACCCGCAGAAAGTCAAGGAATCGTGGAATGCCGCCTACCAAGGCTCCACAAACGCCCACAGGGTGGCTGTGCTTGAGGAAGGCATGAAGTACCAGGCCATTGGCATCTCGCCCGAACAGGCGCAGTTTCTGGAAACGCGGAAGTTTCAAATCAATGAAATCGCCCGTATCTTCAGGATACCGCCCCATATGCTCGCCGACCTTGAAAAATCGTCCTTCAGTAACATCGAGCAGCAGTCGCTGGAATTCGTGAAATACACGCTCGACCCGTGGGTGGTGCGCTGGGAGCAGTCCATGTGCCGCGCCTTGCTGATGGAAAGCGAAAAGCCGACCGTGTTCATCAAATTCAATGTGGACGGGCTGCTGCGCGGCGACTATGTCAGCCGCATGAGCGGTTACGCCACCGCACGTCAGAACGGTTGGATGAGCGCCAATGATATCCGCGAGCTTGAGAACCTGGACCGAATCCCGGTGAATCTCGGTGGCGACCTGTATCTTATTAACGGCGCAATGACCAAATTACAGGACGCGGGTGTGTTCGCAAATACGACAGGAACGGAGGAAACAACCAAATGAAGAAATTCTGGAACTGGGTAAAGGACGAGAAGTCCGACACCAGAACGCTCTACCTCGACGGCGTGATTGCCGAGGAAAGCTGGTTTGATGATGATGTCACCCCCAAGGCGTTCAAAGCTGATTTAACCGCCGGCGAGGGTGACATTGTTATCTGGCTGAACTCACCGGGCGGAGACTGTATCGCGGCGAGTCAGATATACGCCATGCTTATGGATTACAAAGGCAAAGTGACCGTCAAGATTGATGGCATTGCGGCGTCAGCCGCTTCGGTAATCGCTATGGCGGGGATGACGGTTCTAATGGCACCAACCGCGCTCATGATGGTGCATAACCCACTGACCGTGGCAATCGGCGACAGCGAGGAAATGCAGAAAACTATCGCTATGCTGGACGAGGTCAAGGAAAGCATCATCAACGCTTATGAAATCAAGACTGGGCAGTCCCGCGCAAAGTTATCCCACCTCATGGACGCGGAAACGTGGCTCAACGCCAACAAAGCCATAGAACTGGGCTTTGCGGACGGCGTTCTGGAGGATGAAAAGAAACGTGTGCAGACCGAGGATATCACCTACGCTTTCAGCCGCCGAGCAGTCACGAACTCTCTCTTGAACAAGCTGTACCCCAAGAAAACGCCTGTGAAAACAGGCACACCCATTGAGTCGCTGGAGAAGCGGCTCTCTTTGATTCAACACTAAATTTTAGGAGGAAAATACTATGAACAAAATTCTTGAACTGCGCGAGAAGCGCGCAAAGGCATGGGAAGCAGCTAAGGCTTTCCTCGATACCAAGCGCGGTGCGGATGGGTTGGTTTCCGCCGAGGATACCGCCACCTACGACAAAATGGAAGCCGACGTGGTTGGGCTCGGAAAGGAAATCGACCGCCTGGAAAAACAGGAAGCCCTTGACCGTGAGCTTTCCAAGCCCCTAAATACGCCCCTTACGGGCAAACCCATTGTGCCGGGCATGGAAACCAAGACCGGCAGAGCGTCCGACGATTACAGGAAAGCATTCTGGAATGCAATGCGAACACGTGCCGGTGAAGGTCTTGATTCAGTCATTAAAAATGCACTGCAGATTGGCACCGATACCGAAGGCGGATATCTCGTTCCGGATGAATTCGAGCGTACCCTTGTGGAAGCCCTTGAGGACGAAAACATCTTCCGCAGGCTCGCCAAGGTCATCACCACCTCTTCCGGCGATCGCAAAATTCCGGTCGTGGCGTCCAAGGGAACGGCCTCCTGGATTGACGAGGAAGGCGCAATTTCCGAAAGCGACGACAGCTTCGGTCAGGTATCCATCGGTGCTTACAAACTGGGGACGATGATCAAGGTTTCTGAGGAACTGCTTAACGACAGCGTATTCAACCTTGAAACCTACATTTCCAAAGAGTTCGCCAGACGTATCGGAAACAAAGAAGAAGACGCTTTCTTCACAGGCGACGGTTCCGGCAAACCTACCGGCATCCTTGCGACCACTGGCGGCGCGCAACTTGGTGTGACCACAGCAAGTGCCACAGCTATTACCATCGACGAAGTGCTTGACCTGTTCTATTCGCTTAAGGCGTCTTACCGAAACAAGGCGGTGTTTGTCATGAACGACGCCACAGTCAAAGCAATCCGTAAGCTTAAGGATGGTCAGGGTCAGTACCTCTGGCAGCCTTCTTTGCAGGCTGGCACTCCCGACACCATTCTGAACCGCCCGCTGTATACCTCGGCATATGTTCCTGCGATTGCATCGACCGCCAAGACCATCGTATTCGGTGATTTCAGCTACTACTGGGTAGCCGACCGTCAGGGGCGCGTATTCAAAAGACTCAACGAGTTATACGCCGCTACCGGACAGGTAGGCTTTGTCGCTACCCAGCGCGTAGACGGAAAATTGATTCTGCCTGAAGCCATCAAGGTGCTTCAACAGAAGGCTTAACGGAGGTACGCTATGAGTTACAATACCAAAAACTATACCGAACAGGGCGGAGATAAAACCGTCATTGGCGGTACGCTGGAAATCAAGGAGGGAGCCTCGGTAACGGGGCTTCCTTCTCCGTTCACTCCGGCGGCTAATCAAGCGGCAAGTACGGCTGAGGATATCACGGGGCTGCTTGCCGATTTTAACGCGCTGCTCACAAAACTGAAGACCGCCGGGCTTATGGCACCGGACGCGCAGGGATAATGAAAGGACGGCGGCGATATGACACTGCTTGAAAAAGTCAAAGCGAATCTCATTCTTGAACACACGGCGGATGATGAACTCCTGCAGATGTACATCACCGCCGCCGTTAAATATGCGGAAAGTTATCAACACCTGACCGAGAATTTCTATACCAATAATCAAATGCCGCCTACCACCGAACAGGCCGTCATTATGCTGTCGTCCCACTTTTATGAGAGCCGGGATGGCAGCACAGGCGGCTTTTTTGCCGACAATGTGCAAGCGGGTCAGCAGGTGTGGAATACGGTTAATCTGCTTCTGAGGCTTGACCGAGATTGGAAGGTGTGAGCATGAGTTACGGGAAGATGAACACCGTTATTGACATCGTACAAAAACAAAAAACCAAGGACAGCGAGGGCTTTTCGATAGAAACTGACATCGTTCTCGTTTCTGTCAGAGCTTATCGGGAGGGTCGGCACGGCACCGAGAAATGGGCTAACAGAGCCGTATTTTCGGAAGCCACCGACCTTTTCCGGTTTCGCCGTATTCCCGGTATGACCATCACAACCGCGATGGTTATTGTTCACGGGGACGGACGGTTTGAAATCACCTCGGTCGAGGACGTCAAGGGACGCGGACTGTACATCGAGGTTTTGGCGAAGGAGGTGAAGCCGAGTGGCTAAGGCAACTATGAAAATGCCGGAGGACTTCCTTTTGAAGCTGTCTCGGCTCGGTGAAAAAACCGATGAAATCCTGCCGAAAGTGCTTGAGGCGGGCGGCGAGGTTGTGGAAGCTAAAGTGAAATCCAATTTGCAAGCCGTTATCGGCAACAGTACAAAGGAAGAAAGCCGCTCAACGGGCGAGCTTGTTTCGGCACTCGGGGTGTCCTCCGCAAAACAGGACAAAGACGGTAATTTTAACGTCAAGGTAGGATTCTCCGAACCACGCTCGGACGGCAAAAGCAACGCTATGCTTGCGGGAGTTTTGGAATACGGCAAGCACGGTCAATCGCCGAAACCCTTTCTGAAGCCCGCAAAATCGGCAAGTAAAAACGCCTGCATTGATGCGATGAAGGCGAAGCTGGAAAGCGAGGTGAACGGCATATGAGCCTTTTATCTGAATTGACTCCGCTTTTTGACGGCTTGAATATCTCTGTTGAAACGGGTGTGTTTACGGATGCCGCGCCCGACCGCTACGCTGTTTTAACGCCGCTTACCGATACTTTTGAACTATTCGCAGATAACTTCCCAAACAGCGAGGTGCAGGAGGTGCGCGTTTCACTCTTCGACAAAGGCAACTACCTTAAAATGAAAAACGCTATCGTCCGTGCCTTGCTTTCTGCGGATATAACCATAACCGACCGCCGGTATATCGGCCATGAGGACGATACCGGATACCATCATTACGCCATAGATGTGGCAAAAAACTATGAACTGGAGGAATAACAAATGGCAACAATCGGGCTTGATAAGCTGTTCTACTCGAAAATCACAGAGGCTGTGGACGGCACCGAAACCTACAGCACTCCCATTTCTCTCGCTAAGGCAATGAAAGCGGATTTGTCGGTCGAACTTGCGGAGGCTACCCTTTACGCCGACGACAGTCCTGCCGAGGTCGTGAAAGAATTTAAATCCGGCAAGCTGTCGCTCGGTATCGACGATATCGGCACGGCTGCCGCCGAAGACCTGACCGGGGCAAAAATTGACGATAACCATGTTGTGGTTTCCGGTACCGAGGACGGCGGTGCTCCTGTCGCTGTCGGATTCCGCGCCAAAAAAGCAAACGGCAAGTACCGCTATTTCTGGCTTTACCGCGTCGTATTCGGTATCCCGGCGACCAATCTGCAGACCAAGGGCGACAGCATCACCTTTTCCACTCCGACCATTGAAGGCACGGTCTACCGCCGCAACAAACTGGACGGCAACGGAAAACACCCGTGGAAATCCGAGGTCAACGAGGATGACACCAGCGTTCCGGCTTCTGTTATCACGGGCTGGTACACGCAGGTCTACGAGCCTGTGTTTGCGGTAACACCGTAATGGAGGATAAGCAGATGGATAACGAAAGAAGCGCGAAAATTACCATCGGTGGCGTGGAGTATGAGATGCTCCTCACAACCAAAGCGACAAAAGAAATCGCCAAACGCTACGGAGGGCTTTCAAATCTCGGCGATAAGCTGATGAAAAGCAAGAACTTTGAAATGGCTCTCGATGAGGTGGTGTGGCTCATCACGCTGCTCGCCAATCAGTCAGTTCTCGTACACAATCTGCAAAACCCCGGGACAAAAAGAGATTTGCTTACCGAAGATGCGGTTGAGCTTCTCACCTCACCGGTTGAACTTGCGGATTACAAAAACAGCATTATGGAAGCAATGTTCAAAGGAACAAAGAGAAATGTTGAATCGGAGGAGGATTCCTCAAAAAACGTGGCGGTCGAGTAAATGACGAAGAGTTGTTTGCCCGACTTATTTATTACGGTGTAACTCAGCTTCTGAGGAATGAAGATGAGGTCTGGCTCATGCCACTTGGCCATCTGCTTGACCAATGGGAAATCCACAAGCAGTTTAACGGACTTGCCAAGCCCAAGCGGGAATATTACATCGACCAAATCATACCAAACGGCATCTAAGGAGGTGGTGAGATATGGCGGATAATTTCGGCTTAAAAATCGGCGTCGAGGGCGAAAAGGAGTTTAAAAAAGCCCTTTCTGACATTAATCAGTCGTTTAAAGTCCTCGGCTCGGAAATGAAACTGGTCGAGTCCGAATTCGGCAGAAACGAAAACAGCGTCCAGTCCCTCACCGCCAAAAACGAAGTGCTGACTAAGCAGATTGACAGCCAAAAAGACAAAATCGAGACGCTCCGTAAAGCCCTCGGAAATGCCTCCGACTCATTCGGCGAGAACGATCGCCGTACCCAGCAATGGGCAGTGCAGCTGAATAACGCTCAGGCAGAACTCAACGGCATGGAGCGAGAGCTCAAGTCGAATGAAAAGGCGCTTGACGGCGTTTCCGACGAGTTTGACGATGCGGAAAAACAGGCCGACCAGTTCGGCGATGAACTGAAGGACGCGGGTGATAAAGCCGACGATGCAGGTGGGCGGTTTCAAAAACTGGGCGGCGTTCTCAAAGGCATAGGTGCCGCGATGGGCACCGCTTTTGTCGCGGTGGGAGCTGCCGCTGTCGGAGCCGCAAAAGCCCTGACCGATATGACGGTGGGCGCGGCTGCTTACGCGGATGAAATTCTAACGATGTCCACTGTTACCGGAATGTCCACAGAAAGCCTGCAGGCATACAAATACGCCGCTGAGCTTGTCGATGTTTCGATGGAAACTTTAACAGGCTCGATGTCCAAACAGGTCAAGTCGATGGCGAGCGCAAGGGACGGCTCGGCTAAATTTGCCGATGCTTATGCCAAACTCGGCGTATCCGTAGCCGACGGTAACGGTCAGCTTCGGGACAGCGAAACCGTATATTGGGAAACCATTGATGCGCTTGGAAAAATCTCAAATGAGACCGAGCGTGATGCCCTCGCTATGCAGATTTTCGGCAAGAGCGCACAGGAATTGAATCCTCTTATCGCCCAAGGCAGTGAAGGCATTGCAGCTTTAACGGAAGAAGCGAAGCGCATGGGCGCTGTTATGTCCGATGATTCTCTGAATGCGCTGGGAAAATTCGACGACAGCGTCCAGCGCCTTAAGGCTGGTGCCGGTGCGGCAAAGAATGCGATGGGTACCATTCTTCTGCCCCAGCTGCAGACGCTTGCCGACGACGGGGTGTCCTTGCTCGGCGATTTCACTCGCGGACTCAATGAAGCCGGTGGCGACTTCGGCAAGATATCCGATGTAATCGGCAATGCAATCGGCGGAATAGCGGATATGGTCCTTGAGAACCTCCCCAAGATTATGGAGGTCGCTGTCGATATCGTAATGGCGCTGATTAATTCCATTACTGACAATCTGCCCATGATCATTGAAGTGGCAAGTTCGGTTATTTTTACACTGCTACAAGGTTTGGTAGAAGCTCTGCCGCAGATAACACAGGGTGCTGTACAGCTGGTTATGTCCTTAGTGGACGGAATTATTGACAACCTGCCTATGCTGATACAAGCCGCCATCGACATGATTATTACCCTGGCGCTTGGCATCGCTGACGCGCTCCCGGAACTGATTCCCTCCATTGTGGAAGCCATTATATTAATTGTAGACACTCTGCTCGCCAACATGGATAAAATACTCGAAGCGGCTTTCGCCATCATCGGAGGTTTGGCGGAGGGACTTTTAAACGCACTGCCGAGACTCATGGAAGCGCTGCCCCAGATTATCACAACCATCATCGAGTTCATTACAAGCAATCTGCCAGCCATCATCGAGATGGGCATCACGCTTATCGTGCAGCTTGCGGCGGGTCTGATTCAGGCAATTCCGCAGCTGATAGCCGCCATTCCTCAAATTATAACCGCGATTGTAAGCGGACTCGGCAGTGCTGTCGGTTCCGTCATGCAAATCGGTATGGACATTGTAAAAGGTCTGTGGGAAGGCATCAAGTCAATGGGCAAATGGCTGTCTGATTCGGTTGGGAACTTCTTCGGCGGGATTGTCGACGGGGTGAAAGGTTTGCTTGGAATCCACTCCCCGTCAACCGTGTTCGCCGGAATCGGCGGCAATATGGGTGAAGGTATCGGCGTCGGCTTTCTGAACGCTATGAACGGCGTGGAAAAAGATATGCAAAGGGCTGTCCCGACCGAATTTGATGTTAACGCCACTGTAAACGGTAAAGGCAGCATTGATAAAACCATAAACCACACCGGGGTTATCCGTGTGGAGGGCATCAACAACCAAAACGAAATGACCTCGGTGGTGGACATCATTATCAATCAGTTAAGGGGTGAGGTGCGGATATGACGGAACTGAAAGACATGGATAACGGAATTGTTATCACCTCGTTCGTTTCACTAAAGGAGAAACAGGAGGTCATCCGCACCCTCCACAAAACCCTTGACGGCAGGCAGTTGGTTTCACGGTTCGGCGAACCCGCGATTTCATATGATATTACCGTTTATGTAAAAGAGGACGGCAGACAGGCTTTATTCTCCGCCGAGGATCAGCTTTCGCTTTTGAGGGTTACTTTGGGCGGTAATGTGTACTTCGGCAGGATTACCAAACTATCCGATTTCGACCGTATTTCAAGGGAGTATTTCAAAGCCGAAGTCACCCTGGCAAAGGAGGCGGACATATGAGAAACGTTCCGCTTGACCTAAAGCAGAAGCTCTTAAAACGGTTTTACGGAACATCGACCGACAACTTGCCGCAAATACAGGTTATTGCCAAACAAGCAAGCATCAACACGCTGATTACCGAGGCAATCCATGAGGATATCCCGGAGGGCTTCGGCGACGTGGCCATCAGGCAGCTTCCGGGAGAAACACAGCCGAGTCTTGTCTATGCAGTTTGTGTTGATAACGGCATAGGCAATATTTATTCACGAAAAATGCCCGCCTTTGCCGAGCAGGAATGGGAATATCTCTGGAGTATCGGTGCGGTCAAGGATGTTGCGATTGAGTTTGACGGCGACTGGCTTATTAATCCTAAAAAGCGTTATTACGAGCTGATGACCCAGGATGTACCGTACATCTTTTTCACAGATAGCAGCAACGACCTCTATGTACAGAAATGGAGCGATGTATCCACAAGGATTCCACTTGCAGAGGGCGTCTCGCAGATTTCCGTGTGTCGCGGCTGGCAGTCAACGCTCGATACCGGAGTCGACCAGGGACTAATTATCGGATACCTGCGAGACGGCAAAGTGTTTTATCGCGCCTGGTGTCAGCAAAGCAACGGCGAGTATATCTGGGAAACGGAAAACGAGGTCACGGAGCTTGGAACCGGGAATGTGTCGCTTTGCGTATTCCGAACAAACGATTTTAGAGTAGGTTTTCTCACCGAAAATGCAGGAGAAATGAAGTATGTCCTCTCCGAACGCACCTATGCTGGTCAGGCGATGCCGCCGGAATACGCGGAAAGCTGGCCACAGGACGCAAAGGTATGGATAAACAACGTCCAGTATTATTACCCTGTCTTTTCAGAGCATGGAACCGCGATACCCGATAGACCGTACCTTGCCTGCTACAGCAAGGATACGCCTCTGCTCGCGGTCGCGGGGCATGAGCGAATCGGGCTTCGCGAGATTGTTATCTCCTTCAACCGTCCGGTTGGAGGAATACCGGGTGCGTTTGAGAACTACTTCACGACCTTCCCGGTGCGTCCTGTGGAATCCTGCGTCTGGCAGAACAGCAACCAGCTGAAGTTGACTCTCGCACAGGACTTGGGACAAAGCGTTGATTTTACGATTACGGTCAGTGAGTGCCATGAAGCGTGGCAGGTCATAGACGGTCACCGAATGCCGATTGAAGCGACAACGTTTGTCCTTGCCGGGCAGCCGATACAGACCATACTCAGGGAAACCGCTATGGTGACACCGGTCGCCGGGATGTACATCGATATCAAGACCGACCACCGGGCGTACCTTAACGAAAGCGTTACGGTTAACATGGAAAGCACCGTCACACTTCCGCCGGTAGGCGTATTACCGATTTAGGAGGAAAAGTCATGGAATTTAAACAGAAAACGGTCATCCATAACCGTTTCGATATCGAGGTGCGCGACGCCAAGACGAACGAACTGAAGCAGACGGCCGTCGCCTATAACATTATTTTGAACCGCTGGTTTCACTATTTCACCAAGACTGGGGGCGTAAGCTATTATGCTGACCCATTGAAGGCGATCGGTGTGGGAAAAGGAACCGGTACGCTGGACGTGACGCGCACCGACGTCTTCAGCTATATCGGCAGGAAGCTGCCGACCACGATTGAAACGGTGTACGCATATCCGACTTCGTATATCACGAAGGAAATCCGCATTGAAGCGGATGAGTACAACGGGAACAACATCACGGAGGTCGGTTTTTTGGCCGCCTATTACGATACCTATTATCACTTTGTCACGCACGCGTTCCTGCAGGACAGCGAAGGTAATCAGATAGCTATCCAAAAGACCGACACCGACGTGGTGATAATCCGGGGTACCTTCTATGTAACATTCAACTGCACCGGTTTTGGCGATAACGGTATTTATCCGCCGCCGGAACAAAACGGGGTAGTCAGGTGGCTGCTTGGAGTAGCCACTTTCCCCAACACCATCTCATTTTCAAGGTATAACCTGCAAAACTCCACCGATATGTGGAACAGCAAGCATGGGACGAAATCCACGAACATGGACGCCTGCACCCGGAACGCGACCACATGGCGGATAGATTATCCTGTCATCACCTGGCTTGATACGGAAAGGCTGAACCATACGGTCAGAACTATTGGTATCAACAGCATCGGTGCTATATCCCTGCCGAACCACACGATGTTCCCGCCGGTTCAGGTCACAAAAATTGCGATAGGCACGGGCGACGGCGCTACGACGAATTTCAATATTAAAGCGCCCTTTATCATCCCAAATTCCGAGACAATATATGTCAACAATGTTGCTTTATCCAGAGGTACGGATTACGAGATTGATTATGAGAACAATTTCTGTGATATGCGGGAGAACTACCATACCGCAGGGCTTACCTGCAGAATTGATAACGTCAGCTTCGGAACCCTCAAAACAGCAACGAAGAGCGGCTCCAACTATCGCGACCCGATTGCCTGGTGGGACTGCTACGAGGCGAACCAGTATCCTTCTTCCTGCACCATAAGCGAAGCGAACCCTATCTTCTTTGATTTCGGTATGGCGAAGGAATGCAACCGGATGAAGATTGAAATCAACACCGTTCCCTCCGCGCAGATCGACAACCTAAAAATACAGTACAGTGTGGATAATACGACATGGACGGACGTGCCGGGTATGACAAGGACAAATCAGGTGTGGAGCTTTACGCTGACTTCGGCGCGGTACTGGCGTGTGTTTATTCCTTCATACAACTGGTCGTATGCGCTGACTACCGGTACAAATACCCGCGACGAGCAGGCTTTAGGTACGACCTTTTTCCTCGGTAAAACCGTGCCGGGGTTGAAGTTTACCGCCCCTCCCGCAAACGGCGCCGCCATTGAAGCAAGCTACCAGCTTGAATTGCCCTTCAAAACCTCGAATAATCTGCTCCGCTTCACCTGTTCGCTGTTGCTTTCAAGGGGCGAAGGGAGCTAATTATGAGGCTGACCTTTGAATATTCCAAATCGGCGGGCACCGGGCTTTCACCGCAGGCGGTTCACATGATGGACAACGGCCTGCGGTTTATTTATCTCACCTCGGACGGGCTGGTCGAAGTAAAGGAATGCTTCCCCGATATGGGGTTGTATGACGAGCTTACCTACAAGGATAAAGGCAGGATATCCGCAGACTTCGAGGTAAGCAAGCCGCAGCTGAAAAAGGTGGCGCACCACGGTGCTTACGGATTTTGGAGCAGTGAAGACACACATCGGTTTGTTATGTATATGCTGCCGTATGACGTGTCGGCGGCATTGGTGGACGGAAGTATCTCCTTTACCAAAGACAGCCCGGTGTCGCAGCTTAGCATTTCATTCATGAATCTCGGCGGCGAACTTGTCGGCAGATACCGCTCGGTTATCTCGCCGAATACGATGCTGGAGATCAGCTTCACGATGGGCGGCAGTGCGTGGTTGCCGCTCGGTCAGTTCTATATCGACCGGGTCAGCACGTCATACCCAGAGCAAAGCATCTCGGTATCGGCGCGGAACGGCATCGGAAAGCTGCTGAAAGAACAGACCTTCGATGAGAACAACAGCTTTCAATATACTACGTTAAAGGAAAATCTTGAGGCGATACTGCTGCTTTCCGGTATTGAGAGCTACTTTGTCGGCGACCCGCAAAAGTCCTGGAAGCTGACCTTCAAGCCGGATACAAATCTGCAGGCTGGCATCGAACAGGTTGTATCTTTGCTTCCCGCTTGGCAGCTTCGCGAGAATACCAACGGGACGGTAGGAATTGCTCCCGTCAGCGACAGCCGCTTTGAGCAGCCGTCTGTTTATGTGTTTGAACGTGACAAGACCTGCTTCAGCTACGATGTGGAATACTCGGACGAAAACACCTGCGCCAAGCTGTGCGTTTCCTGCAAAGAGCCTGCCGCAACCGTTTATGTTACACTCCCGCCGCACAGATGGTGGGTTTCCCCTCAGCACAAAACGATGTATGTAGCCGTACCTGACGGAACGGGCAGCGCCGAACTTGCGGCATATGCGGATGAACTGGCAAAGCTGATCGCCATCAGCGGTAGAATTGAGAGTTTCGCTGTAATTTTCACGCCGCAGCTGATTATCGGGGATGAAATCGAGCTTGTCGAAACAAACGGCAGGCGCAGTAAAACCGGCACCGTTACAAGTGTCCGCCACAAGTTTGGGAAAGGCGGCTTCATCACCGAGTTCACCGTGGACAGTTCCGGTAGAAAAGGTAAAGCACTTCTCAAAGACTATGTGTCCCAAATCGGAGACAAATCCACACAAAGCAATGTGGTAATCTCCTAATTATATTTCTGACGACAGCACTCCGACTCGGGGTGCTGTTTTTATATTTAACAACAAAGGAAAGAGGTAATTCAAATGAAGGAAATTTGGATCTGGATTCAGGCGGCAATCGCCGCAGTCGGAGGGTGGCTCGGGTACTTTCTCGGAGGGTGGGATGGCTTTATATATGCGCTTATCGCCTTTGTCGTAATTGACTACATCACAGGCCTGATGTGCGCGGTGCTTGACAAGAAGCTCTCCAGCGAGGTTGGCTTTCGCGGTATTTTCAAGAAGGTGCTTATCTTCTCACTGGTAGCCATCGGACACATCATAGACAAAAGCGTAATCGGTGACGGCTCAGTGATACGGACGGCCGTCATCTTTTTCTATTTGTCTAACGAAGGCATTTCCATACTCGAAAACGCCGCGCACATCGGCCTGCCTGTGCCGCAGAAATTGAAGGACATTTTAGAACAGCTTCACAACAGAACGGAGGATAAATAAATGAACCTGCACAAGCTCATCTTCACCAACAACGCCTGCTTCAAGGCGGGCAAAACCATCACGCCGAAAGGCATCATGGTGCATTCCACCGGGGCGAACAACACCAATCTGAAACGCTATGTCGGTCCGGACGACGGCTTGCTCGGCAAGAACCAGTACAACAACCACTGGAATCAGGATAAACCAGATGGTAGGCAGGTCTGTGTTCATGGTTTTATTGGCAAACTGGCAGACGGAAGTATCGCCACCTATCAAACCTTGCCCTGGAATCACCGTGGTTGGCACGCCGGGGGTTCTGCAAACGATACACATATCGGCTTTGAAATCTGCGAGGACGGGCTGACCGATGCGACCTATTTCAATAAGGTCTACACTGAAGCCGTGGAGCTTTGCGTGTATCTCTGCAAGCAGTATGAATTGAACGAGAATAACATTATCTGCCACAGCGAGGGGTACAAGCTGGGGATTTCCAGCAACCACGGTGACGTCATGCACTGGTTTCCGAAGCACGGAAAGTCGATGGATACCTTCCGCACGGCGGTGAAGGTTGGGTTGGCTGCAACCGCTACACCCGAACCAGCCACGTCAAAAAAATACTACCGCGTGCAGCTTGGCGCATTTTCCGTCAAGGCAAACGCCGATGCACTTCTTGCAAAGGTCAAGGCGGCGGGCTTCACCGACGCTTTTGTCAAGTACAGCGAATAACGCAATGGTACACCTCTCCAACGCAAAAAGCCATAAACCAGAAGTCAAGTTCTTGACCTACAGTTAATATTCAGACCCGCGACTGTGATTAATTTCACTCTCGCGGGTTTATTTTTTTTGGCCTTTTTCGTTCAAGACGCCGCTTCCCCTCCAGTGGGTAGTGAGGGAGAGATTTCCTCGGACTGGAGAATTAGATATGACGAACGAACAAAAGGAAGCACTCGCACATCTGCGGTCTCAAGGATTAGGATACGTTTCCATTGCCAAAATGGTCGGACTTTCTGTTAATACGGTCAAAAGCTATTGCAGGCGAAACGCTCTGCCTTGCGTGAAAACTGACTCGTTTAGCAGAGGCGAGAAAAAAAGCAATCCGCTGTACTGCCGATATTGTGGAAAGCCGCTTAATCAGAAACCCGCTTCCAAGCCACGAAAATTCTGCTCCGATAAATGCCGTCTCGCATGGTGGAACAGCCACCCTGCAGAAGTCAACAGAAAAGCGTATTACAGCTTTGTATGCGCCCACTGCGGAAAGACATATACGGTTTACGGACGAAAGAACAGCAAATTCTGCAGCCAATCCTGCGCGGGGCTTCACCGTATCAAGAACGCGGAGATTGACTCATGAACCAAGAAAAGAAAACAGCGATTATGCTGTATAAGACTACTGTTTCCGTGTTCAAAAAGTGGCTCGCACAGGGGTTGATATCCCAAGTCGACTACGACGTAATTGATACAATTATAGCCGAAAAATATGGCTTATCTTCGTGTAGTATATATCGCTGATATCGCTTGATATACCTGTGTTTCAGAGGTAATATGTCAGCTACCAAAGGAGGAATATTTATGCCGAAACGCACAATTACACAAATAAATAACTTGGCGGCGAGCGTTCCGAAGCTGACAAGAGTCGCGGCATATGCCCGTGTTTCATCCAGCAAAGACGCCATGCTTCAATCTCTGTCGGCGCAGGTCAGCTATTACAGCACATTGATTCAGAAACACGGTGGCTGGGAATACGTGGGAGTGTATACGGACGAAGCTATGACAGGCACGAAAGACAACCGTCCGCAGTTTATGAAAATGATTCAAGATTGCCGCGATGGGAAAATCGATATGGTTATAACGAAGTCCGTATCACGGTTCGCCCGCAACACGGTCACGCTGCTGACAACGGTACGGGAACTGAAGGAATACGGCATCGATGTTTATTTTGAAGAACAGAACATCCACTCGATAAGCGGAGATGGCGAGCTAATGCTGACCATCCTCGCTTCCTATGCGCAGGAGGAAAGCCTATCAACAAGCGAAAACTGCAAGTGGCGAATTCGTAAAGGCTTTGAGGATGGAAAACTGACCTGCTGTGCAATGCTCGGTTACCGCAGCCGGAATGGAATACTTGAAATCGTCCCAGAAGAGGCTGAGACGGTGAAGCTGATCTTTTCGCTGTTTCTTGAGGGATACGGTAAACAAGCCATCGTTAACAAGCTCAATGAAACGGAATTGCTTTCACGTTTCAGAAACCAGTGGCACATGGACACGGTCGGAAAAATACTACGGAACGAAAAATACTGCGGGGACCTGCTTTTGCAGAAGACCTTCCGCACCGACCATCTTACAAAACGGACGCTGAAAAATCACGGTGAGATGCCAATGTACTATGTGCAGGAAGCGCACGAGCCGATTATCGACCGCGCTACATTTGAAGCAACACAGGCAGAACTTGACCGTAGGGTAAAAGCGTTTTGTGTACCGAAAGGCTCGTTAACCGTTTTCACATCTAAAATAAGGTGCGGCATATGCGGCAAAAACTACCGCCGCAAGACCACGCCGTACAATGTCGTATGGTGCTGTGCCACTTATAACACAAAAGGAAAAAGCCACTGTACTTCCAAACAGATACCCGAAAGCATTCTGTTTGCGGTATCAGCCGATATGCTCGGCGAGGATAGCTTTGATGGCGATGCCTTTTCGGAGCGCATAAATTTCATAACCGCGCTGCCCGATAACCTTTTGGAGTATCACTTCATGGACGGGCAAACGCAAACGGTACAGTGGCAAGACCGCTCTCGAAGCAAAAGTTGGACGGACGAAATGCGGCAACGGGCAAGAGAAAAAATGCTGAAAGGAGGCGCGGCACGTGGCAAGAGCGATAACGGTGATACCACCGTCGATTAGCACACGGTTTTCAAATTTGGCTCCGTCAATACCCATTCAGCGAAAAGTGGCGGCGTATGCGAGAGTATCTACCGAAAGTGACGAACAGCAGTCAAGCTATGAAGCGCAGGTCGATTATTACACAAAATACATTCAAGAACGAGCGGACTGGGATTTCGTCTTTGTGTATACAGATGAAGGTATTTCGGGAACGAATATTAAAAAGCGTGATGGCTTCAATCAGATGATAACGGACGCGCTGAACGGAAAAATTGACCTCATCATTACAAAGTCGGTCAGCCGTTTCGCACGAAACACGGTCGATTCGCTCACGGCGGTGCGAAAGCTCAAGGATAAAGGCGTAGAGGTCTATTTTGAGAAAGAAAATATATACACATTCGATGGCAAAGGTGAACTGCTCATCACGATAATGTCATCGCTGGCGCAGGAAGAAAGCCGTTCCATTTCCGAGAACGTCACATGGGGCAAACGCAAAAGTGCGGCGGACGGCAACATCTCGCTGCCGTATAAACAGTTCCTTGGCTATGAAAAGGGCGAGGACGGACTTCCACAGATTATCCAAAAGGAAGCTGCGGTTGTCCAATTGATTTATAAGCAGTTCCTTGAAGGCCAAACACCCACGGCAATTGCTAAATATCTCACGGCGCACGGTATTCCGACACCTTCCGGAAGACCAAACTGGCGATGCGGCGTGGTGGAGAGTATCATCACAAACGAAAAATACAAGGGTGACGCTGTTTTACAGAAGACCTTCACGACTGATTTCCTTACGAAAAAGAAAAAGGTCAACGAGGGTGAAGTCCCACAGTATTATGTGGAACACAGTCATGATGCGATAATCGAAGCAGACGAATTTGACCTTGTGCAAGCGGAAATGGCTCGTAGGAAAGCAATGGGCAGAAGCTATCGATGTACAAGCTGCTTCGCTTCAAAAATTGTCTGTGGCGACTGCGGTTCATTCTTTGGCTCGAAGGTGTGGCATTCCACCAGCAAATACCGTCGCACGATTTGGCAGTGCAACCACAAATTCAAGGACGGCGAGAAATGCACAACACCACACATTACAGAAGATGAACTCAAAGACGGCTTCATCACGGCTTGGAATAGTCTGCTGAAGATACGCAGCGAGGTCATCGGTAACTGCCGGACTGCGATTGCCGCCCTCTGCGCCTGCACCTCCATAGACGCAGAGCTTGCGGAAAAGAAGAGCGAGGCCGAGGTTCTGACAGAACTGACCCGAAAGCATATCGAGGAAAATGCTTCTTTGGCTCGGGATCAGGAAGCCTACCAAGAACGATATAACGACCTTCTTGCGAGATATACCACCGCTACGAAGAGGATTACGGAACTCACGGAAATTAAGGAAAAACGCAAATCACAGCAGACTGTCCTTACGGCTTTCACCGACACAATGGAAAAACAGGAGCAGACACTTGATGCCTTTAACGAGGAACTTTGGCTGGCGGTCATTGAAAAAGCCACGGTGTTCTCGGACGGCAGAATCGTATTTTCCTTCATAAACGGCACGGAAATCGAAACATAAAACAGGCCTTGGACAAACGGGACAGTCCTAAAACCCGAGATCTGTTTTTATGCAAACCCTACCTATATCGGTGCGCACTCGAGGGTAATCGTTGAAAAGCATGAGCAGAATATTTCGACATATTCTCGAATACGACGCTCGTTGAAACGGTGGTATTGATTGATTTCACGGGTGCAAGAGTGAGTGTGTAAAAAGTCCAGTAAATATAGGCATTTCGAGGTTTGAGAATTAAAATCCAATGTGTGAAAATCGTAAAAATATCGCTTCATGGGAATAAGTACAAAGGCCTGATTTTGAACGTGACAGAGCGATTTAGAGGCTGAAAGAGCAGATTGGATGTAGCAAGTGAAACAGGTCGATTCTGACTATACAGAATCGACCTGTTTTAAACCAAGAATGCTCCAGACAATAATTATATAAAGATAGTGAATTCATTTTTTCATATCGTTATACTTTTATGTTGATACCATTCCTGTGCACTTTCCTCTAATCGAAAAGCCTGAAAACCATGGGAACGTAATAGTTCTACTGCTTTTACTGACAGCACACAATTCCGTCCCCTGCAGTAAGCGACTACCTCTTGATTTGCGGGAAGTTCCGACAGATGCTTTTCCAGTTCCTCTAAGGGGATGGAGTTCGCTCCTGTAATATGCAATACCTCGTATTCCTCCATCGGTCGTACATCAATCAAGGTTACGCTTCTTTCTTTCATGCGCCGTAGCAGTTCATCCATATGAATCTGCTCCAGATTTTCTTTTCCGGAATAAAACTCTTCACGAAGGCGTTTAATCTCTGCATTGCGCTGCTCTGCCAATGACTGGAGGGACGAGAGAAATTCGGCCACAGCCTTATCTGCAAGCTGATAATAGGAATACAGTCCTTGCTTTTGGTACACTACAAGACCGAGCCCCAACAAGGACTGCAAATGCTGTGATGTGTTAGCAACACTCATGTCCGTTTCTCGTGCAATGCTTTCTACTGTTTTTGTACCCTGCGTCAGAATATCCAGAATTTCAAGTCTTTTCGGACTGGAAACCGCCTTTCCGATTTTAGAAAGCTGCATATAGATATTATCTTGGTAGGCTCTATTCGGCTGAACCATATGAGCACCTCCGTTAACTATTCAAGTATTCTATTGACAAGTATAACATAGGCATGTTATAATGTAAAGCATTAAAGTAGTAGTTTTAAGAAGGAAGGGGGATTTATAATGATTTACCTGGACTACAACGCAACTACCCCCATAGACCCGCAGGTAGCTTTGGAAATACACCCTTTTATATATGAGAAGTTCGGCAACCCTTCCAGCAACCATTCGCTGGGACGGGAAACGAAGCAGGCTGTGGAAGTGGCACGAGCACAGATCGCTGCACTACTTGAATGTTCCAGTGAGGAAATACTGTTTACAAGTGGTGGCAGTGAATCGAACAACATGGCGATTAAAGGGGCTGCATACACACTTCGCCATAAAGGCGACCATATAATTACGTCCACCATTGAACATCCTGCCGTGCTTAATCCCTGCAAGCATCTTGAAGAACAGGGATACGGGATATCATATCTGCCGGTTGACGAAAATGGAATCGTTCAGGTGTCAGGGCTGGAAAATATGTTGACCGACAGAACCATTCTTGTTACGGTCATGTTGGCAAACAACGAAACCGGAACTATTCAGCCTATTGAAGAAATCTCACACATCTGCCGGAAGCACAATGTTCTATTTCATACTGATGCTTCTCAAGCTGTCGGTAAAATTCCTATTTATGTAAACGAGTTGGGAGTGGATTTTCTGACTGTCGCCGGTCACAAGCTCTATGCACCAAAGGGGATTGGAGCTTTATATATCCGTAAGGGCGTGAAAATAGAACCGTTGATTCATGGCGCGGGACACGAATCAGGGCTGCGGGCCGGAACAGAGAACGTTATCTTTGACGTTGCTTTGGGTAAAGCCTGTGAAGTTGCCGCCGAACACCTGAAGGATAAATCTTTGAAAGAACTGACTGACTACTTCTATGTTGGCATAAAAACGATTTTTGGAGACCGGGTCCGGCTGAACGGTGACCCCGTCAATAAGTTGCCGAATACCTTGAATGTAAGTTTTTTAGGGCGAAACGGTTCGGATGTTCTGGCTCAACTTGGGGAGGATATCGCCGCATCCACCGGATCAGCTTGTCATTCCAGTCTTGTTTCGGTTTCTCCTGTTCTAAAAGCAATGGGTATACCCTACGAGATTGCTCGGGGTGCCGTACGGTTCAGCCTTGGAAGAATGACAACCAAAAAAGAAATAGATACGGTCTTGGATCGTCTTGCACATTTACATGCAGATTTAGAGTAAGGGGTAAGTAATGCGAAAAAATAATCCCTTTGATACGGAAGTTGCAGAATATGAAGAATGGTTCAAAAAAAATGATAAATTGCTTGATTCTGAATTAGAGGCTATAAAGCAGCTCATTCCAAGTTCCGGCGGTGGTATAGAGATTGGCATCGGTACCGGAATTTTCGCATCCCGGTTGGGGATTATAGATGGCGTGGAACCATCAGGGGAAATGGCTGCCGAAGCTATGAATAAAGGTATTAATGTTATAAGCGGCGTAGCGGAGAAAATTCCTTTAGATGATGGATCTTATCAATTCGCATTAATGGTGACAGTCGATTGTTTTCTCGATGACGTTTCAAAGGCTTTTTCTGAGGTCCGACGAATACTTGTAAACAACGGCGTATTCATTATAGCTTTTCTTGACAAAGCCACACCGCTTGGTCAATTATATGAAAAGAATAAACATATGCATATGAGCTATAAAAATGCCAACTTTCATTCTTCAGATGAGATGGCAGAGTTACTGGAAGACGCTGGTTTTGAGATACTGGAAAGAAAGCAGACAATATATTCATTGGAGAATAAATATCAAGAAAGTAAAGATGGGTTCGGAGAAGGAATTTTCGCTGTAATTAAGGCTAAACGAATTTAATATAGTTTTCCATCTAAAACGATTATTTATGAAATGAGGTATATTATGAAAGTAGGAATCATTAGATGTATGCAAACTGAGGACTATTGTCCTGGAACAACAGATTTCAAGTTTATCAAGGAAAAGAAAGGCGCCTTTGAGGGTGTTGAAGAAGATATTGAAATCGTAGGCTTTATTAACTGTGGAGGATGTCCCGGCAAAAAAGCTGTTTTACGGGCGAGAGAACTTGTGAAAAAAGGCGCCGACACAATCGTTTTTGCCTCTTGCATTCAACGCGGCAATCCCATCGGCTATCCCTGTCCTTTTGCCAAAAAGATGAAAGAACTGATACAAAAGGATTTGCCGGAACAAATAAAATACTTGGATTATACCCATTAAATTATGCATTATCTATAACTAAACAAAGAACTTTACGATGTATTCGTGGAGTTCTTTGTTTAGTTATAGATAATATTCTAAGCTGCTTTTCCACATGATGAAAGCACATATCAAATGTGTTGGGTCCAATAAATTTAATGATGAATATAATAGATTATATAATAGAAACAAACTGTGGGGGTGGAATTTATTGAACGATTCTTTACTTAATTTATTAAGAAATGGAGGATATATACTCTATGCAAGGCACGGGGAGGCAACAGTTGGGGAAGATCAGCCTGATTTAAGTTTTCAGTACTGTTATACCCAAAGAAATCTTTCTGAAATGGGGAAAAGGCAGGCCGTTTACTATGGGGAAGCCCTTCGCCATTTGCAAATTCCTGTTAGCTACCCTATCCTAACCAGCCCTTTTTGCAGGACTGTAATAACGGCACAATTGGCTTTCGGAAGAGCAAATGTTCAGACTGATCCATTTTGGGTTGCAATTTATAATTTGAGCAGAAATATATCTGCTTCAGAACAAGAAAGAATACTTAATGCTCTCCGGTCAAAACTGGAAATTATACCTCCTCAGGGAACCAATCAGGTTATCATCGCACACAGTTTTCCAATGGGTATAGGATTGGGACAGATTCCCGATATGGGGACAGTCATAATTAAACCGCTGGGTCAGGGAAACGGTTTTGAAATCATCTCAAAATTATCCTTATCAGACTTAGTGAATTTGTCAAGTCAGTAAAAAATTATTGCATAGATTATTGTAAAAATCTAAAATAAAGCAGTATAAGAATACCCAGAACAACTCTGTAATATCCGAAAGGTTTAAAATCACGCTTGCTTATAAACTTCATAAATCCTGCGATTACTAACCAGGCAACCAGAAATGATACGATAAACCCTATTACAAGTAACTGGATTTGCGACGTATTGAGATTAAAGCCTGTTTTAATGAGAGAGTACGCCGAAGCTGCGAACAAGGTTGGAATTGCCAAAAAGAAGGAATACTCTGCAGCAACCACCCTTGAAGCCCCTAAAAGCATTGCCCCGATAATGGTTGCAGCAGACCGTGAAGTCCCCGGTATCATTGCAAGGCATTGGATCAAACCAATAAAAAACGCTGTTTTGTAGCTTAATGAAGTAATAGAGGTAATTTGAGCCTGTGTTTTACTTCGCTCAAGAATAATGAGTACGATACCACCGATAAGTAACGCCGACGCGACGGTAATAGGGTTAAAAAAATACTCTTCAATCTGTTTTCCAAACATCGCCCCCAAAATAAGCGCGGGAAGGACACCCACAACGGTCTTCTTCCATATGTTCCATGTTTCCGACTTTTCTAATTTTGTTTTACTTCTCCCGAATGGAAATAGTTTACGCCAGAAGTAGACAATGACTGAGAGGATAGCTCCAAGCTGGATAACTATATCAAATAATTTTGCATAGCTGCCCGTAAAGTTAACAAATTCATTGACTATAATCAAATGGCCTGTTGAGGATATTGGCAAAAACTCTGTCAGTCCCTCTACAATACCTAATATAACTGCTTTAATGATGTCATTCAAAGCACCGCCGCCTTATCTGATCAATTTTTCGTTTGTTATAGAGTGCAATATTTATCCCTAAAGCTACAAAATATTTTATAAAAAAGTCTGATATAGCAACGGGAACACTTGAAATGATATCGGTGGGGGAAAACAACCGTCAGGCATCATACTGCCAGCCAAGGCCTTCAAGCTGTGTGAACACGTTGTACCATCCTTTTTCTCCCGCCAGTTTTTCCGGAGGCCCTGACTGAACTATTTTCCCGGAAGCCATGATATACACTTCGTCCGCATCAATAATTCCCGACAGCCTGTGGCTGATGGTAATGATTGTACGCTTTGCTCCAATTGCCCTGAAAGCTTTGAAAATCATTTCTTCTGTCATGGCATCCAGCCCTGATGTCGGTTCATCCAACAGCAAAAGAGGAGGATCTGTGACAACAGCTCTTGCAAGAGATAATAACTGATTCTGTCCAAAGGACAGCTTAATTCCTGCAACTCCCAATACCGTATTATATTTATCAGGTAAGCCCTGGATATAGTCATCAAGCCCCACAAGCCTTGCAGCCTTCTCTACCGACTCAAGGCTTATTTTATCGTCTCTTAAGGTAATGTTATCTTTGAGGCTACCCTCAAACAGGTTGGTATTCTGGGGGACAACACCGATTAATTTTCTCCTGTCTGTCGGGCTTAATCTGAAAGGGTCTATGCCGGAAATACTTATTTCACCGCTCCAACAGCTGTACAAACCTGCGACAAGATTCATAAGACTCGTTTTGCCTGCACCGGTTCTGCCTACAATGGCCACCTTTTTACCGCTTTCAATCGTTAATGAAACATCCTTGAGTATGGTTTTATCCTTTGAATATCCGAAGCTGACATTTTTTATATCCACCCGGATGCTTTCTATGTTTAATGCGATATCATCACTTAAATGCTGAACCGCTCCTTTTTCTTCCTGTTCTTCAGATAGAAATTCTTCGATACGGTTAAGACCAGCCATTGCCTGTTGTATAGTCTGAAACTGCATACTTAACGCTTCTATGGGATTGAACAGTCTTGCCGCCAGGTCAATAAATGCCGCCAATCCTCCTATGCTGACTGCCAGATGATCCGAATTCCCGGTTTTGGCACCCATCCATAGAATCACTGCAATTGCAAAAGCCCTGATTACCTGCAATACGCAAGGGAAATATGCGTCATATACGGCAGCATGGTTGTTTACATTAAGATATTCATTAAGATGGGGTTGGAACCTACTTTTATATTCCTCTTCCTTGCCATAGGATTTGACAATCCTTATACCATTAAAAAGCTCCTGAAGATAGGTATTGACGCCTCCTACAACCTTCCGGATGCCGACTTGCGCCTTGAACATATTTTTTCTGAAATAGTTCGCAGTCGCAAATATTACCGGAGCAGCCCCTAAAGCGATTAGGCAAAGTATGGGGCTAATAAAATACATTGCAGCTACTATGCCGAATACCTTCATTAAGTCGGTAATAGCATTGATAAGTCCGGATGAAAACAGTGTGTTGACAGATTCCACATCCGAGGTCATACGGCTCATGATTTCGCCAACGGGAGTTTTACTGTAATAGCTCATGGGGAGTTTTTTTAAGTGGTTAGCCATAAGAAGCCGTAATTCGATCAGTATATTCTGTCCTATATATGTCGTATTATAGGTTTGAATAAAGCTGAAGGTACTGCTGCCAAGCGATGCCAGGAGATAGAAAACCGCAGTAATCCATGTCCCGTAAACATCTCCCGATTTAAGATTCACATCAACGATATTTTTAAGAAGCATGGGAGGCAGGAGTTCAAGAAGCATTAATATGACAGCGGAAATGCCAAGTATAATGTAATAATATTTAAGCTTTCCGAAGGTGGACCGCAGCACAGTCCATACTATGGACAGTTTTTTACCCTTGGATTTTTGATCGGTACTCATTTTCTTCACTCTCCATCCAGCTTTGAGCCGAGTAAATTTTATTGTAAATGCCACCGATACTCATCAACTCGTCATGATTGCCCTGTTCTGCAATCCGACCGCCGCTAAGCACGAGGATTTTGTCTGCATCCTTAAATGCAGCAAGCCGATGTGAAAACAAGAATATAGTCTTGCCACCATGTTTCGTCCTGAGCCTCTCGATCATTCTTTTTTCAGTGCCTATGTCTACGGCGGAGAAAGGGTCATCCAGTATCAAGATGGCATTACCGGTATATAATGCTCTTGACAGTGCGATTCTTTGCCTTTGTCCGCCTGAAACTCTGACGCCTTTTTCCCCGACAAGGGCGTCTGTCCCATGCTCAAACAAAGCAAGATCCTCTGTCAGGGCCGTCGTATGCAGTGTATCCTGAAGCCTCTTATAATCATCAGAGCCTTCTTTTATCTGTCTAAAGGCGATGTTTTCTGCAATGGATGTGGAAAACAGGAAGGAATCCTGACCGGAGTAAGCGATGCGGCTTACGCGCTCTTCATTTGAAAACGACCTTAATTCCTTTTCTTCCATCGTGACGCTTCCTTCATAAGGATAAAGCCCCGTGAGCACGGCTGCCAGTGAGCTCTTTCCGGAGCCTACCGGTCCTGTAACTCCAACCAGCCAGCCTTGCTGTACGCTGAAATTGATGTTTTGTAAAACCTCATGCTGGGAGGCAGGATATTTAAAGCTTAGATTCCTTACATTTATATAGGGTATCCCTTCTGAAGAATTGGGTGCTACTGATGCTTCGGCAGTGCTGCTGGAAGGTGGAACCTCAGTGCATACTGCTTCAGCTTCACCTCTCAGCTTCTCTTTAATTCTATCCCAGGCAGCCTTTGCGGCATGAAATTGGTTGAAAACCCTTGCGGCTACCCAGGTTCTGGTTGACATGGCAACGAACATGGAGAGATAAGCGGTAAAATGACCTATGCTCCAGGAGCCGCCAATTACCTGTGTTCCGCCAAGTCCTATTACTCCGACCACCCCAAGGGAAGCAAGTGTGGAATATACAGGCATCATCCCGGTTTGAAGCAAGTTAGTTTTTATGTTCCAGGTCATCTGATTTTTACTGAATTCCTTAAGCCTTTCATTTTCAACTTCCTCTCTGCCGAAAAGCCTTAGGGTGATGATGCCATTCAGCGTATTTTGCAGATGGGAGCTGATTAAGGACGCAGCCTTTCTTGACTCTGTTGAGTTTTTGTACAGCGGATGCCTCACGGCTTCGGCAGCGTATATCGCGACCGGTATTGGTATGGAACAGAGCAGGGTAATATACGGATTGTAAAAAAGCAGCACGGCAAAATAAGAGATCATGAGAAGCCATGTATCCCAAGCTTCATTGATGGTAGACTGCACAGTTGATACGATCTGGTCTACATCGCCGACGGTCCGTGACATCAGATCTCCAACAGACTCCCTGTCAATTTGCTCCATGCGAAGGTTCAGTGTCTTTGAAATAAGTCCTGCCCGCATATCATTGGCAATCCGGTTGCTCATATTGCGTATATACCATCGTTTAATATATCTGGCATACTGAAAGAATATTGTAACCAATACAAAGGCTGCGCAAATCAACGCAAGGTTCCTTATTCTTTCGGGAGATACTCCGTTTATATATAATTCGGAAGCTGCATCAATGGCTTTCCCTAATAGGATTGGCCCGGCTACTATTACGGTGTTATAGAGGATGCCGCCGATAGCTTGAATCCAGAACTGCTTCTTATATTTTTTTAGATACGAAATCAGCTTTAAAGGATTCTCTTTTGGTAATTGAAATTTAATCGTCTCCACTCAAATCACCCCCGAGTTCCATTTCTGAAGAGAATAGGCATTCTTTTTGTACGTTGGTCAGCAATTCGCCAAGCAACTCCTTTAGTATTTCTTTCTTTTGCGCATCTAAAGTATTAAACAGGTTTTTAGAAAATAGTTTATCCTCTGTGATGTGTTTTTCAACGACGTCTTTTCCTTCTGCAGTAGCTACCAATTCTATTGCTCGTCTGTCGACATTTGTCCGAAGCCTTTTAATTAGTTTTTTATTCTCCAGCCTGTCGATAATCCCTGTCATAGTAGACGGTGGAATGCTGTACTGCTTTGAAAGGTCTTTAACTACTATTTTTCCGTGGAAAAATATTCTTTCCAGGACATACATATCTTGTGGCTGAATATTTGAGGTTTGAAGCTGATATGTGTTCTTATACTCAAAAACATCCAGTAGTTTGTGAATTATTGTGTTCTCGTCCAAAACGATGCCTCCTTATTATATAAAATTTGAGTATCATAAATTACGAGTATCGAACTATATAAATCATATCATCTTTAAGAATAAATTTCAATAAGAGATTTATTGTTTAGAATATCAAATTGGGGGGGCTTGTCCTGTTAACGTGCAGCCAAAGCATGAATGCTATGGCGAACATGCTAAATATTACAATTAGGAGTATATTGACCTATATCGAAAATTCCTAAAGATTGTTCAATTTGTGCTATTTGTTGGACAATTGAATGAAAACCATTCATTCCGAATTTTTGTTCTTCAATTTCTTCAAAATTTTCTCCTAATTCCTTAAATGTTTCTTCGGAAACCAAGCTATGGAAAGCAGGAAATACCACGGTATCCTCACGCGATGAATGAGGTTCATACATACGAATATACGTTGATAACAAATTTTCTAATTGATAGCGTTGTGAAGCACTGCCTGTAAACGAAGCCAAAAGCCTTAATATCATATTGGACAGGCACCTTGCCGCATTATGCTGTACCAATAACGTTTGGATTAACTGAATATGCTGCTGACTTTGTTGAAACCTTGGGAAGATATATTGTTCTTCAAGTACCTGGTGGTATTCCTCAATAAAGGCTTTTGAGATGTTAGCAGCATTTAGCGTGGCATTACAGATTAAGTAAAGGTCGTAAGGTTTTTCACCCCTTAACCGGCTTATAATGTCTTTGTATATTAAAAGCACTCTATGTAAAACTCCGTGTTCGCGCATTAGGTCTTCAACCGGGGAAATTTGCATTTCTTGATTTTCATGTTTGTTACTGTCCAAATCCATTTTTTAAGCCCACCTTTTTAGATTAAATAGATTTAAATATTATATGTGTTTTATCTTGCTTGTGGAACATCGTGGAATATCCTCTTAAGAGACGTGTACTTGTTTTCACCCCTATTCATTTATATCCACTGATATGCCGGACTTAAATTCTGCGGCGAATTTGTCCTCATAGACGGTGACTTTTTCAATCAGCCCCCAGACAAGCGGCTCGTCGCATTCGACTATGTCGGTAGGCTGTTCCCGCAGTAAAGTTCCCATATTGGCAATCTATTTGCACAACTCATACCTCCTAACGTTTTCCAACAGTTAATAACCCCATTCCCTTGATAGTCGTTCACCAACTTTGTGTTTAATGGAAGACATTTAGAGTAAATATTTAGTTAATGGGTACCGCCTGAACACCCTAAATGCACCTTGCACACCCTAAGCCTTATAGGGGGTGTGCATTGTATCATTTATGACGGTTATTCACATATAAGAACGCTAATTTTGATACGGTAGGTATTGAGGTTGGCGTTCTTATTTTATGCCCAAAAAGCCTGTAAATACAGCCTTTTTTGCACTTTATGATTTATGTAATTTTCTGCCACAACTAAAAATATAGCTCGTCACTATACTGCTTTACTCTATACCGATACCCTCGCAGAACGATTACTCGTGAGGGGGTGCAAATCGATAAAAAAAGAGGTCAAGCCTCACAGCTCAACCTCAATTTCAATGCCGTTCTTAAATTTAAATACCATTCTGTCATCGTGAAAAACCGTGGCTCTTTCGAGTAATCCGACCCACAGCCTTTCGTTCCATACTTGAAGGACGAGGGGCTGTTTTTTGATTGATTCGATGAATAACCGCAGTTCACGGTCGCGCTCTTGCTTCCTTGTTCGCTCAGCGCTCAACTCATCCAAACGTCGTGTAGCTTTCTCGTAGCGTTTTACAAGTCCCTTGTATTTCTTGTTGTACTCCTCTTGGGAATGTACTGCCGAAGCGTTCTCCTTAACGCAGGCTTTGATCATCTCGGCAACCACCTCGATTTCCTCAGTCAGCTTGTCAATTTCGGCATCCAGTCCTGTACTGTCGGAAAGCGTCCGACGTATCAGTTTGCAGTCGTCAATCACTCCGTCCCGGTTTTCCATCAGCCGATTGTAGGCAAGCAGAAACTTCTGCTGTATTGTGTCCGTGTCGAGATGAGGTGTAGAACATTTCTTTTCACTCTTGAATTTACTGTTGCAGCGCCATATCACCTTGCGATAGGCGTCGGTGGAGTGCCACACTTTTTGACCGAAGAATCCGCCGCAGTCTCCGCATACCAGCTTCGAAGAAAAGATACTGTTTCCGCTGTAGGCTCTGCCGAGCGTCTTGCGTCTGTCGATTTCAACCTGCACAATGTCCCAATCAGTAGGGCTGATGATGGCGTCGTGGCTGTGTTCCACATAGTACTGCGGGACTTCGCCCTCGTTGACCTTCATCTTTTTCATAAGAAAGTCCACAGTGAACCTTTTCTGTAAAAGTGCATCACCCTTGTATTTCTCGTTGGTGAGAATGCTGTTCACCGTAGTCTGGCTCCATTTCTGTTTGCCGGACGGCGTAGGCGTACCACGCTTATCCAAAAGTCTGCAAATCCCTGCTGGAGTTTTACCCTCAAGGAAAAGTTGGTATATGAGCCGCACGGTTTCTGCTTCTTCCTTGATAATAACCGGGGTGCCATCCTCGCCCTTTTCGTATACACATAATTCAATTGCTTCTTTGTAGACCTTGCCAAAATAAGCTGCATCGGTTAAGTTGTCTTCACATATCTCGAACCCAATATAATCGGTGTTGTTCGCGTTCCTGGAGCTGCCTAAGGAACCTGTACCGCTGTGCCAGCCAACATAATCCCACGGAAGCGTCTGATAGGTTGCTATACTTCCATCCTGTAGCTTACCTACGAAGGCATGTACACAAACGTTCTGTCCACCTGGTTTAGCTGCGTTCCAGTGGTTGTTGTACTTATTCACTCCAAGCAGTCCATCATCAGGGCCGACATAGCGTTTCAGCATAGGGTTATTTGCTCCGGTGGAGTGAACCATTATAGCTTTTACTTCATGCTTCTGTCCGACCTTATAACAATTGTTCTGGGTAAGGTAATACTGTTTTAGATTCATATTAATCTCCATTCTACCGCGAAGCGGCCAACACAAATAGTCAATGAAATTCTTTGAAAATGAGTGTGTTCTCATTTTAAAGAATTTTTAAGCGTGAAACGAATTAACTTTAAACTATTATGAAGCTTATTTTCACGTTATTCATCCTTTCCATTATCGCTGTTCAGCTGTTCCAGTACATCCTTGAGCTTCTCAGGTATAGGTAGTCCTATGTACGCAACGTTTTCAATTATTGACACACCCTCGTTTGAGACAAAAAAGAAGATGACTGCTGTTCTTAGAACAGAGCCATCTCCGATTACATATTTATCAATGATATGCCCGACTCCAACAAGTGTAAATATCGCCACCTTCTTGAAGATTCCTCGGAAACCTATTTCACTTGAAAGCTTCTTATCAAGGACAGCACACATAACACCGGTGATATAATCTATCACGACAAACGCTACCAGTGCATACAAGAATCCATCCCACCCTCCAAGAAAATATCCGAGCCAGCCGCCTACTACTGCTATTGCAGTCTGTATCCAGTTCCATGTTTGTTTCATACGTTTTATCCTTTCGTTTGTGAGTATATATAAAAAAGCACCTCTGCTGTGTAACAGGGGTGCTTATAGATATCTTATTAGTCAACTATATTTTAACAGAACGAAATAGAATACTGTTTTAATATGTACTCCACTGTTATTAATTATATAAAATTAATTGTTATAAATGAGCGAATACTTATTTTTCTTTTTGAACTATAATTTTATTAGATGCATGTAAATGTTTTGGAACATTTGGATGTTCATCTTCGAATACATAAGATTTATATTGTATAATATTCCAATCGCTATATAACTCCTTAATTTCACCATCAGATGCTAAGCCGACAGTAAATGGGGCTATATCAAAGGAAGCTGGAATTTGATCAGTAAATAGCTGAATAATATGAAATCCCCCAACCACAGTATTTTCTTTTGCATTTAAAATAAATTTATACCAACTATCTTTTTTTACAAAATGAAGTGTTCCAAAAGATATGATTAAATCATATTTTTTTTCAAAACGAAAACTGCATAAATCATTTACAGAAGCATTTATATTAACTTCATTTTTTTGCGATAATCTTTTTAATTTGTTTATCGCATTTTCCGATATATCAAAAGCATCAATATTTAGGAAACCTTCTTTTGCAAGATATAATGAATTTTTTCCGTCACCGCAACCAATGTCTAAAATATTTCCCGTTTTGTTAAATAAATATTGAAATTCAACTATAGTGTTATTAGGTTCCGAACCAAAAGTGAAAACAGTATCATTTTTATATGTTTCTTCCCAAAATGGTATATTCATATTATCAGATCTTCCTTCGTTCTATATTTCAATTATTGTACACTGAATTATGTTTATTGTCAATTATGGTTTATACCATTATGACATAATAACCACATTTCCAGCAGTCTTCCCACCACTTATCTGGCTTACATAGTCCTTCATCATCGGCTTGCCCTTGCGACCTCCGCTGTCAACAGTGAACTCAGTGTAGAACCCTTTCCTACCGAGCGTGTGACGGATAGAGGTTACAGTGCCGATTAGTTCAATGTTTCCATCTGCAATCATCCGGATAGCATCACCTATTATCATTTGTGGAGTGAATCGACCTGCGAAGGTTTCTACACGTCCTGATATAGCAATGCTTTCTGAAAGGTTGCTTGCATATGTTAGAAGCTCTGATTGACTCGTACCGTCAGGTACTGTTATATATAAGGTTCTGTGCGAAGGCATAGGCCATAACTTGTGTGGTGGTAAGTCAACATACAATGTATTTGATGGCTCGTTGCATATAACACAAACACGCGAGAATGTCTGCTCGTCGCTGTATTCGGTGGAATAGCTCCAGCAGTTCTTATCACGTTCGAACTCGTATGTAGACGGTTGTTCGAATCGAGAGTCGGATATATGACCTATGCCTACAACACCATAAGAGGTTTCGTCAAGCTTGAATCCGGGTAGTAGTTGTATTATATTCTCTATGCCATCAAGCAAGGTTTCTTCTGCTTTAAACGAAAGCTTCCAGCTCTTGCTTGTATCACCAACAAAGAAATCTTCAACAGCTGCATATCCAAGAATTGCTTTCAGGTTATCTGTAAGTGTAGGTTCTGTGAAGGTGTTGTTCTCATCAAAGGTCTGTTCCTTCAATAACTTACCTATGGTGTTTCGAGCAGTAACAGATATGTTGTTACCTGGTATTGATGTACTTACTCTGTCTATATACCACTTGCCAAGTGAGATCTCATCTGAACTTCCCATTGACAGATACAGTTCAATCTTTGCGTTGGGAGATACCAACGAACGATATCGACGGAGCAGAAACCCATTCGCATTCATGAAGTTGAAGCTTGCACTTGATACGGCACTATCTTTCGTATAATTGAGGTTACCGTCAATAAAAGTATGGGATATATCTGTCGGTAACATATACATTATGAACCGATGGTCACCACTGCTGCCGTTCTCATACGCAGACGCACTCCAAAAACCATACACACCATAATGAGCTATCTTCTTCATACTTGGGTATGATACCCCATCATCAGGTGACATTCGTTTGTTTTCTTTCCATGACAGTGAATCGTAAAGTCCATACTCTGGCTTCGCTACCTGTCCTTTTACAATACCCGTTTCGTCTGTATATACAATAACGAAGGAATTATCCATCATATGTACAGCTTGTGGTGAAAAGCCTGGAGCTGATTGTGATGTGTATTCGAATTCTAGTATCATAATTTTTAACCTCATTGACTTTTTATTGTTTTAAATATATACTACAAAGGAATAAGATTAGATCATTCTTATAAAATGAAACCTGCTAATAAAAGTCAAGTCCTAAATCAGAAAAATTATCATGTAAATAATGGGAGTGATCTGCAGAAAAATATGTATAACAAAACTAATCCGACAGCCGCAAAAATTTGCGATCACGGAACC
>Ga0209417_1000376_pt1 | contig 111413 bp, 119 predicted proteins | sample RifGroF2_FD_184002 | JGI IMG/M metagenome (GOLD analysis project Ga0209417, IMG submission 184002) | Groundwater microbial communities from Rifle, Colorado, USA - Groundwater F2 (SPAdes) (version 2) | ecosystem: Environmental > Aquatic > Deep subsurface > Groundwater | place: Rifle, Colorado... | reverse complement strand
TGAACTTACCCTTACCTAGACTCTGTCCTAACTGTAGACACTATGAACGCTTATCTCAAAGAAACCCTATGAAACTATGGCATAGATCCTGTATGAAAGAAGGCTGTACAAACGAATTTGAGACCTCATACGCACCAGAGAGATCTGAGATTGTGTATTGTGAGAAATGCTATCAGCAAGAAGTATATTAAAATCCCAGATAGCGGCCTTGCCACTATCTGTAGTTATGTCAAAATATGGAACATAAATCTGAAACGAAAAATTGTCAAAACTGTAAGAAAGACTTCACTATCGAGTCGGAGGACTTTCTTTTTTATAAAAAAATTAAAGTCCCTTCACCAACCTTTTGCCCGGAGTGTAGATTTCAACGTCGTATGGCTTATCGTAATGAGCGTTACTTACATAAGCGTATTTGTGATTTATGTAAAGAAAATATAATTTCTGTACATTCAGCTGAATCTCCTTTTCCTGTTTATTGTAATAAGTGTTGGTGGAGCGATAAATGGGATTCTAGTTCCTTTGGTAAAGAATATGATTCATCAAAAACATTCTTTGCACAATGGCACGAACTTATGTTGACAGTTCCTAGGCCTGAATTAATAGCAGAAAGTAATGTAAATTGTAATTATGTAAATTATTCCGGTGGTTTAAAAAATTGTTATTTTGCTGTTGGTTGTGACAAAGATGAAGATTGCTCATATATTTATAGAACATTTAATTCCAAAAATTCACAAGATTGTTTTGGTTTACAAGAATCTAATCTTTGCTACGAAAATATTCAAAGTAGTAAGAGTTTTAAATCTAATTTTATTGAAAATTGTGAAAATGCTTTAGAAAGCAATGTTGCAATAGATTGTAAAAATATTAGTAATTGTATTGGTTGTGTTAATTTAAGAAATGCAAAGAATTTTTATTTAAATAAACCAATTTCAGGAGAAGAATATAAAATTAAAAGAGAAGAACTTGGTTCTTATCGTGTATTGGAAAAATTAAAGAAAGATTTCAAAGATTTGTTATTAAAAACACCTCGTCGTTTTGCAAAGACTATTATGTCCATAAATTCAGACGGAGATGAATTAGTTGAAATAAAGAACTGTCATAATTGTTTCTTTGTTAGAAGATCTGAAAATTTAAAATATGCCGCTTTTTGTTCAAATATTAAAGATAGTTATGATTATAGTCATGCAGATAATTCTGAATTATTATATGAAAGTGCCAATATAGAAAAGAATTACAATAAACTTTTTTCGACTACATGTTGGTTTTCTAGAGACATAACATACTCTGATATTTGTATGTCTTCTCAGGAACTTTTTGGTTGTATTTGTATGCGTAGTAAAAATTATTGTATTTTAAATAAACAATATGGGAAAGAAGAATATTTCGAGATGGTAGAAAAAATAAAGAAACACATGAATGATATGCCATATGTTGATCACATAGGACGGTCCTATGTATATGGGGAATTCTTTCCAATAGAACTTTCTCCATTTGCTTACCATGAAACTTTTGCTCAAGAATATATTTCATTAGATAAAGAAGAAATTATTAAACAAGGGTATCGTTGTGTAGATGAAAGAGAAAGAAATTATGTAATTACTAGAAAGACAGAAGAAATACCTGATCATATAAAAGATGTAGATGATTCTATTCTGGAAGATATTATTGCTTGTGCTCATGCTGGTGAGTGCAAGCAAAGATGCACAACAGCTTTTAAAATTACTTCACAAGAATTAAGTTTTTACAGACAGATAAATATGCCAATTCCTAGATTGTGTCCTAACTGTAGACACTATGAGAGATCTTCTCAGCTAAACCCCATGAAGCTCTGGCATCGTTCCTGTATGAAAGAAGGCTGCACAAATACCTTTGAAACCTCATACTCTCCAGAGAGGCCTGAGATCGTGTATTGTGAGAAGTGTTATCAGCAAGAAGTATATTAAAATCCCAGCAAGGCTGGTAAAATAAAAATATGGAAACAAAACAATGTCAAAACTGTAAAAAAGATTTCACTATAGAGCCGGATGATTTTTCATTTTATGAAAAGATGAAGGTACCTCCGCCAACTTTTTGTCCGGAGTGTAGACATCAACGTAGGTTAGCAATAAGGAACGAAAGAGTTTTCTATTACAGAAATTGTGATTCTTGTGATGAAAGAATAATTTCATATTACCATCCAGATAAAAATCAAGTTGTATGGTGTTCATCTTGTTGGTGGAGCGATAAGCTTGCCCCACTTTCTTATGGGAAAGATTTTGATTTTACCAAACCATTCTTTGAACAATTTAAGGAACTGTATGAAAAAGTACCCACACTTTCATTGGATATTGTGAATTGCAAAAATAGTGATTATGTTAGTTACTGTGGCGATGATAATTACTGCTATTTTGATATAGCTGGAGAAAAGAATGAATATTGTTATTTTTGTAAATTTGTAAAATATTCTAAAGATTGCTTAGATTGCTCCTTTGTTTATAATTCTGAATTAAATTATGAATGTGTTAATTGTCACAAAATTTATGGCTCATCTTTTTTAAATAAATGCCAAGATTGTAGTGCTTGTAGTTTTATGTATGACTGTAAAGGATGCACAGATTGTTTTGGTTGTTGGAATTTGAGAAATAAATCATACTATATTTTTAACAAACCTTACCCCAAAGAAGAGTATAAAGAAATGATTGCTATTTTTAACAAGAAATCATTTTCAGCTCTTGAAAAACTAAAAATCGAATTTAAAAATCAATCGAAAAATGCAATTGTAAAATTTGCAACTTTAATAAATAGTCCATCAAGTATAGGAGATGATATATTTAATAGTAAAAATGTAAAAGAAAGTTTTGACGTAAGTAACGCAGAAGACAGTAAGTGGCTTTTTGATGTGTTGGACGCAAAGGAGTGTTATGATCTTGATTTTTCTTTGTATAAACCATCATTTAGTGTTGAACTAATAAGTACTTTAAATCTAGGTAATTCTGGATTTTGTAGTGCTTCTCATTATTCTAATGATATTTGGTATTCAGATAAATGTAATAATTCCTCAGATCTTTTTGGTTGTATAAGTGTTTCTAAAAAGAAATACTGTATTTTAAATAAACAATATTCTCCTGAGGATTATAAAGAATTAAAAAATAAAATAATAGAACATATGAAGAAAACAGGGGAATGGGGTTTGTTCTTCCCAGTTGGCACAAGTGGCTTTGGTTACAACGAAACAGTTGCTCAGGAATATTTTCCATTAACAGAGAGTGATTGTAAAAAACAGTTATTCCCATGGTGGGATAGGGTTACAAGTACAACAGGTAAAGAAACATTAGAAATGGAAAGTCTACCCGATAATATTGATGATACAAAAGATACAATAATTGAAGAAATATTAGTTTGTAATTGTGGACGTAATTACAAAATTGTTCCATATGAATTAAATTTATATAGGAAACTTGGTTTATCTATTCCTAGAGAATGCCCAAATTGTCGTCATGAAAAAAGAAACATTATCGCAGGCACTAGAAAACTCTGGCATAGATCCTGTATGAAAGAAGGCTGTACAAACGAATTTGAGACCTCATACGCACCAGAGAGATCTGAGATTGTGTATTGTGAGAAGTGTTATCAGAATGAGGTGTATTAAATAATCCCAGATAGTGGCAAGGCCACTATCTGGGATTATTTTGATTACGTTACTTTTTTAGTTCTAATATTTTTTGCATTAGATTATCTGCAGGGAGGAATTTCCCTTCAAGGGGAATATAAAATGTTCCATTTACTCTACTTTTATCAGCTGATATAGGCATTCCACTTTCATTCAGCATTTCTTGATCGTTATAATTATCACCAATAGCCATAATATTTTCTTTTTTTAATTTAAATATTTTAGCTATATTCTTTATACCCAAGGCTTTTGTCTGTTTTCCTTTTATGAGAATGTCATAGGCTTCACCATTCCAAACAGTTGTTAATTTGTCATCTTTCTTGATAATATTTTCAATTTTAGGTACTTTTTTGTTGCAATGAATCGTGATTATAAATTCCTTTGGTTCAAATCCTTTTACGTCAGGATTATTTTCTGAAGCTTTTTTTAATAATGGATATATATTATGAAAGTATTCAAAACTATTTATATGCTGATATATTTTACCTTGATGCCAAGTCGCACTACCATTCTCGTAAGTCAAACTCACAAAAGGTAAAATAGCTCGAAACATTTCTTGAAGCATATACAGGCCTCTGCCAGAACTAATGTTTATTAAATATCCCTTGTTGTAAAGTTTTTTTATTTGCTCAATTTGTTTTTTGTCTATAATTTTAGTGTTTAATGTTGTAGTATTGCCCACTTGTTTTATTTTAGTACCCCTAGGAACTAAAACGCCGTCGACATCAAAAACAACCATTTTGATCTTACTAATATCTCCTTTCACCATTTCTGATAGTGGTTTCATATTTTTATTTTATATTATAAATATGTATACAATTATACCACAATGTTTAAATTTGAATAATTTAATATTTTATAGGCACTTTTATTGAGAAGATAGAAGTGTTATAATCGGAAACATGATAAATATAGTCACTATTGGAGGTGGGACAGGGAGCTATACAGTTCTTTCTGGATTAAAAAATCTAGATAATGTTTCGCTTTCAGCTCTTGTATCTATGTCTGATAATGGTGGTTCTACTGGGGTGCTTCGGGATGAGCTAGGAGTATTGCCTCCTGGAGATATCAGACAATGTCTTGTGGCATTAAGTGAACATAGCGAGATAGTAAGAAAGCTTATAAACTATCGTTTCAGTGAAGGTACTCTGAAGGGGCACAGTTTTGGTAATATTTTTCTTGCAGCCCTTGAAAAAGTGACAGGGGACTTTGCGGAAGGAGTACTTATCGCTTCTGAAATTCTAAAGGTAAAAGGCAAAGTTATACCAATTACAAAAGACAAGGCTGATTTATCTATTTTACTTTCCAATGATGAATTGATAGAAGGTCAAGTCAATATAACCAATACCAATATTCAAGAATTAGGTTTTAAAAAAATTTTCTATAAAAATAATGTTCAACTAAATGAGAATGCAAAACTGGCCATAGAACAAGCCGACTATATAATTATTGGACCAGGGGATTACTATGTTTCTATAATGCCAAATCTTATTGTGAATGGTTTCAAGGAAGCAATTCTGGCAAGTAAGGCTAAAATAATTTTACCTATTAATCTAACAAATAAAAGTGGACATACATTACATTGGAAGGCCAGCAATTATTTAAAAGATATCGAAAGTTATCTTGGTAAATCAGTCGATACTATTCTAATCAATAACGAAGCACCTTCTTATGAACAGATAGAACGCTACGAACTTCAAGAGGGTGATGGAGTTTTAATTCAAGATAACTTAGATGATGATAGAGTAGTTAGAAAGGTCTTAATATCGCACTTAATTCCTTCAACAAGTAGCGTTGACACAGTCAAAAGAAGCTTTATTCGTCATGATTCTTTAAAATTGGCCGATTGTGTCTCTTCTTTGATTAAAGAAAAAAATATCAAAATAATTTTTGATTTTGATGACGTATTGTTTGATAATACAAAGCAATTAAAACAAAGAATGTATTCCTGCTTAGAAAATAACGGTGTACCTAAAGATGTTGCCGAAAAATATTACAAAGAAGTAAGAGAAGCTGAATTTTCTTTGAAAGATTTTATATCAAAACTTCTTATAAAGCACAGCATAAGCAAAGTTTCTCAAGGTGATATATACGAAGAGGTCATGTGTAAATGCAAAGACTTTGTGAACAAAGATTTACTTGAAATTGTAAATAATTTAGGGAAATCTAATTGCTATATTGTATCTAATGGAGAAAAAGATTTTCAAAAAGACAAAATAGATAGAAGTGGTATTTATTCTTTATTCTCTGAAGTAAATATAGTTCCTAAAAGTAAGAAAGATAATATAGAAAGAATTTGTATCGAGAATTCTGATTCACAAATAATTTTCATAGATGACAAATCTAAATTCTTTGATGATTTAGATATGGAAAAATGTAAAAATCTGAAAACCATTTTGTTTGACGAAAATGGCTTAAAAAACTTAATTTTAGAAATTAACAAACCCTAAAAATTTGTTTAATTTTTAGGGTTTGTTGAGCTCTTTTTATGGGGAATATACACCATAGCTTTACCTTTTTACTTCCCCAAGGTATAATAGTAGGGTATAGTTTATTTTGTCTTTGGATGATTATTTATTCGTTTGATCTATATTAATAATATTTATGTATAAAAAAAATAAAGAAAAGTTTTTTGTTTCTCTAGTTTTACTTTTATCAGTACTAGTTCCTCAGATATCCCTAGCCAGTGTTATTTCTCTTCGTTCATCTTCAACAAAGGTTGAGCCAACGAAGACTTTTACTTTATCTATTTATGCTGATCCAAAGTCGGTAGCTTCTTATACTGCACAAGCTAACATAAAGTTTCCGAGTGACCTTGTGTCTATTGAGTCTTTTACTTATAATTCTGCCTGGCTTCCATTAACCCCAGCTGGATATGACCTTATTGATAATACGGCTGGTAAATTAATAAAAACTGCTGGATATCCAAATGGTTTTAGTACAGAAACCCTACTCGGTACAGCTGTATTTAAGTCAAAAAAAGCTGGAACAGCTATAATATCAACAGAGAAGGAATCCTACATTTTAGATATCGATAGTAACAATACCTTAAGTACCTATGGATCTTTCTCAATTACTGCAGGAGCTCCAGTCGTGACTCCTCCTCCAGCAACGACTCCTCCACCAGCAACAAAGACTCCTGACACAAAAACACCGGTTGTGAAAACACCAGTAACCACAAAAGTTCCTGCTGTTGCTAAAACAGAAACAAAACAGCCAATTACCCCAAAAGCAGAAGAATCTCCTGCCGTCTTAGCTTCTAACGAAAAAGAAAAAGAAAAAACCATGGTTTTATTTTTTGGAATAATTGTTGGAGTTATATCTGCTTATTTAGGTTTCCAATAAATTAACTTTTATTAAAGACAAATTATCTATTGGGATGTAATATATAGTCTGCTATAATAGCAGAATGAATATAATATTTACTTTATTGCTCATTCCGGTTATTAGTTGGGCCTTTATGGACCCAATAACTTCTCGATTTACAGATTTAAATATTATAACTACTAGCTTAGGACAGATTTTTGGGCTTGTTGGGATGACACTTTTCTCGATAAACCTTATTTTATCTGGGCGGTTTAAATTCTTGGATAAGTATTTTAAGGGGTTAGATAAAGTATATACAAATCATAGCAAAGTCGGCTCGATTGCGTTTTCCCTGCTCTTGTTCCACCCATTACTTCTTGTTGTTAAATATTTAATGATATCTACAAATTCTGCGGCGATGTTCTTCGTCCCATTTATTAACGTGCCAGTTACATGGGGAATCATATCTTTGTTTTTAATGATTATCCTTATCAGTTTCACTTTCTATATTAAGCTCAAGTACAATATTTGGAAAATGTCTCATAAGTTTATGACTCTCGCATTTTTCTTTGCAGTTTTACACACGATGTTTATAACAAGTGATGTTTCAAGGAACAGCTTTTTGCGATATTATATTTTCGTTTTAGCATTTACAGGATTGTTTGTTGTAATTCGTAAATTTTTCTTTGATTATTTGGTGAATAAGAAATTTAAATATAAAGTTAAGAGTATTAGGCAATTAAACAAAGATGTTGTTGAGGTAGAAATGGAAGCGCTGGGGAAAAAGATGAATTTTAATCCTGGGCAATTTGCCTTCTTTACTTTTTTAAGTAATGGAGTAACTTCTGAGTCGCATCCGTTTTCAATATCTTCTTCAGATAAAGATGTTAACCTAAAGATAACTGTAAAAAACTTAGGAGACTATACAGGTCTACTAAATAATCTAAAAGAAGGGGATGGGGTTCTAGTAGATGGGTCATATGGATATTTTTCTTATAAAAATGTGGGGAGTAAGAATCAGATATGGGTTGCTGGGGGGATAGGTATAACACCTTTCTATTGTATGGCTCAAAATTTAGAGAAAGAGTACAACGTTGATTTTTATTATTCAGTTAAGGAGAGAGAAGAAGCTGTATACACAAAAGAATTACAGGATATTTCAGCTCAAAATTCAAATTTTAAATTTAATCTATGGAATGCAAAAGATCAGGGTTATATCAATGCAGGGGTTGTTGCAAATATCAGTAATGGGTTAAAAGATAAGGATATTTTCTTTTGTGGGCCACCTGTCTTTATGGATAACCTGAAGAGTCAGTTTATATCACTTGGAGTCGATGTTAAAAAAATTCATTATGAAAACTTTAGTTTTAATTAGTATGAAAAAATTATCAACGATATCATTATTTATATTTGGAGTTGTTCTCACTGCTATTCTTATAGCGGGTTTAGTTTTTAGATGAATGGGATGACTAGCTACTGAAATTGTATTTCGAATGGGTACATTCCCATACCACAGGTACCTTGTAGGGTGCCTGTTTTTTGTATACCTAGGTCGATATCTGTGATTCCTGATTGTGGAAGGAATTTTGAAATACCCATACTTGGAATTCGAACAGAAGAAGAGCAGTCGAAAGTTCCATTTGTATTGAATCGTAGTATGGTAGGGGTGTCAGCTTTAGCAATACTTACCCTTGGGGTATATCCACCTTTTGCTTTTATTTCTATTATTTGTTTTCCATCCACAATAGAGACATTGTTGAGAGTAGGTTCATTTTCTATATTTTGTTTTTGAATTTCTCCTTTCCCACTTGTAAAAATAATTGCAAGAATTATAAGAGTGGAGGCTATGATGATTGATATAATTGTGTTTTTTTTCATATATTTTAATTACAAAAATTTATTACTTAAAAATTTAATAATGGTGGAATCAATCCTATGATGACCAAGCTATTTAGAATATTCATTATAGCAAATAATATAACTATAATCCCGGCTGTTTTGAAGAATATACCAGAGTTCTTATTATTCTTAATACTAAAAGAACTAAAGCTTACAAGAGCAAGTACGGGCAGTGTTCCAAGTGCAAAAGCAAGCATTGTAAGAGCTCCATTCATAAAGCTTCCAGTCGAGAGAGTATACACTTGCATTGATTGAGTAAATCCACAAGGAAGGAAAAATGTCGCAATACCAACTAGAAGTGGAGTAAGAGTATGGTTTAATTTAGCTAAACCAAAAGCTTTCTTTGAAATAAACTTTGGCATACTTATTTGAGCCTTTTTGGCTCCACTAAAAATATCAAGAAGGTTTATTCCCATAATAAGCATGACTAACCCGATTATTATTCCTAAGATAAATGTAGCAGAAGTATTTAAAGTGAAAACACTACCTAGGACACCTATGACACCGCCGAGGATAAAGAAAGAGACGAGTCTTCCTCCGTGGAATAATATCTGAGGTTTAATCTTGTCTCCCTCTTTGGCAAAAGTTGCTGACATGGAGAGGACGAGTCCTCCAACTACTGCCATACAAGTCGAAAGGGAAGCGATAATCCCTACAACGAAAGAAGTACCATATGACACTTTAGATAAATTTACCAGATTTACAATTCCTATTTTTTGTAAGATTATAAATATCGCTAAAAATAAAAAGGCTATTGGTATTGCGATTTTAAAGTCACTCCACTTCTTATCTTTTATTTCTTTTTCTAGAGATAAAGTATATCCGTGGGGTTTTAATATTAGAGTTAATTCATTTGCAATTTCTTCTACTGTTTTATCTCCAAAATTACCTTCTATTTCAATAGAATTATTTTTAAGATTTGATTTAGCATGTGTTACGTTTTCCAAATCATTCATTTCACTTTCTGTTAATAATACACATGAGTTACAGTGCATTCCATGAACGTGAAAAGTATATTTATTATTACCGTTTTCCATTTTAATTTATATTTTCTTAGTTTTTAATCTTAGTGAATTCCCGACGACGGAAACACTTGAGAATGCCATAGCAAGTCCTGCAAAGACTGGGGAAAGAAGCCATCCAAAGATAGGGTAGAATAATCCACCTGCCAGAGGTATTCCTACTACATTGTAGAAGAATGCCCAGAAAAGATTTTGCTTTATGCCCCGCATTGTAATCTTCGAAAGCTTGATAGCCATTACAAGCTTTGAGATATCTCCATGAAGAAGAGTGATACCTGCACTTTCAATAGCCACATCTGTCCCTGTACCCATGGCTATGCCGACGTCAGCTTGGGCGAGAGCAGGAGCATCGTTGACTCCATCACCAGCCATGGCGACGATGAAGCCTTCTTTTTGTAATTCTTTTATTTTATTTAGTTTATCTTCTGGTAATACCTCAGCGATTACCTCGTCTATGCCTATAAGCTTCCCAATATGTTCGGCGGTATTTTTATTGTCACCGGTGAGCATGACAACTCGGACCCCGATCTTATGCAGATTCTTAATGGCTTCTACTGCTTCATCTTTTATGGCGTCGGCAATCATGATGATACTGATGATCTTTTCTTTCGTAGCTAAGATTATCGGAGTTTTACCTTCAATAGTTTCTTTTTCTATTAGCTTAGTATCAAATGGTAGCTTTAAATCCTCGATCATTTTTACACTACCAGCAAAGTATTCTGTATTAGAAATAGTACCGCTTACTCCTTTACCCTTTATTGCTTCAAAGTTTTCCATCACAAGAAGATTTATGTTTTTTTCTTTTGCTTTAGTTACTATCGCGTGAGCTATTGGATGCTCGGATTTATTTTCGAGTGTAGCTATTATTGAGATTACTTCATTTTCACTTTTATTTGAAAAGTTTTGTATTGAAACTATTTCTGGCTTACCTCGAGTTAGTGTTCCTGTTTTATCTACAACGACCACATTTACTTTATGAAGTTTCTCAAGAGTAGCAGCATCTTTCACAAGGATTCCTTCCTTGGCTCCTTTCCCAACTCCAACAATGATAGCCGTAGGAGTGGCCAAGCCCAGAGCACAAGGACAGGCGATGACAAGGATGCTTACAAATGAAACTAATCCAAACGAAAGAGCTTGAGAAAAGCCAAGATATTGTGTCCCTATAATAAGCCAGAGTCCAAGTGATACAAAAGAAAGAGCCAAAATTATAGGTACAAAAATGCTCGATATTTTATCAGCTAGAGCCTGTATCGGAGCCTTTGATCCTTGAGCGTTTTCAACCATTTTTATTATTTGGGAAAGCATTGTTTCAGAGCCTACTTTTGTAACTTTGAAAGTAAATGAGCCACTTGTATTGATAGTTCCTGCTATGACAGTATCACCCATACTTTTACTTACGGGCATAGGTTCGCCTGTAACCATTCCTTCATCAATATAAGAATTACCTTCTACGACGATTCCATCTACTGGAATTTTCCCAGCAGGTTTTATTATAATCAGATCTCCATGCAGAACTTGGTCGATAGGAATTTCTACTTCTTGTCCATTACGAATTACAAGAGCAGTCTTGGCCTGAAGATTCAATAACTTTTCTATTGCATCCCCAGTTTTTATTTTCGAACGCATTTCAAGATACTTTCCAAGCGTTATAAAAGCGATAACAACAATAGCAACATCAAAATAACTTTGCTCTACATTTATAAATGGCCTTAGTGTTTCTTCGAAAGCTCCGATTGCAAAACTATAAATGAAAGCGACACTTGTACCGAGCCCTATCAAAGTATCCATGTTCGCTTTGCCATAGCGAAGAAAATGATAAAGACCTAGAAGATATGGTTTACCGACGACGAAGAGGGTATAGGTAGCGAGTATTGGTAGAAGGTGATGGAAGAATTCACTCCAGAAGTAAGACATGTCGGAGATAATTTTAAATTGTGCCAGCATATCGGAAGTCATTATGAAAATACTAATCAAGACGATAGGGATAAGAGAAAGAAGTTTATTCTTCATATCTTTAAGCTCTAGAAGTTTCTCATTTTTCACTGGATTGGAATTTTTGTCGTTTATAACCAGCGAATAACCAAGAACCTCTATTTTTTTAGATAAATTTTCGGGAGTAGTTTTAGTATCATCGAAATTTAACAAAGCATTCTCTGTAGTATAGTTAACCTCCACAGATTCTACCCCTTCTGTTTTCTTTAAGGTTTTCTCTATTATTCCTGCACATGAAGCACAGTGCATACCTTTAATTTGAAATGTTTGTTTTATCATATAATTACTTTCTCTTGAGGCCGTAAACTTTTAATATTTCCTCCGTAGCTTTCTTTGTCTGACCTTTTTGAATTTGGTGGACTAGGCAGGTTCCTAAGTGGCTTTCCATTAGGGCATCTTCTACTCCCGAGAGTCCTTGCTTCACAGCGGAAGTTTGAGTAATGACGTCTATACAATAGACATCTTTCTCAATCATTTCTTGTAATCCTCGAACTTGTCCCTCAATAATTTTTAATCTTCTTATTAATTTTTGTTTGTTATTCATATTAGGAGTATATACCCCTAGGGGGTATGTGTCAAGGGGGGATATTTATTAATATATAATAAAAAATAGCATTGTCACTCTTGGTAGAATAACAATGCCATTTTGATTATTGGATGACGAACTCATTTATCGTCCTTTTGTGCCCACCATGCTGGTGAACCCCAAAGTTCTAAAAAATCAATATTTGCCCAACTTGGAGAATCTTCCCATTTTGGTGCCCAGTCGAATCCTTTATAGTCATCTGGGTAGATAATTGATGATTTACTAGTACTTCCGACTTCAGAGGTTAATTGAGCCACAAAAACAAATAAACAAAGATAAAGGTACCATTTTAGTATCTTTAACACAATTCTTTTAACTATTTTCATAAATTGGGTTAAAATTTAATTAGTTTTTATTCAAAGATAAATCAACAAATATTTTAGCTGTATCACTTTCGTAATCAAGCTTAATTTCTTTGCCGTTTATGAGAGTCTTGATTTTATTCAATTTACCTTGTCTGATCAAGTAGATTAGATTATCTACCGTGGCCGGGGTAACATTTGTTTTATCCACTAAACTCTTAATCCCATTTCTTATTCGAGATGTTTTGTTAAGTTTTTTTCCAACACATGCCTTTTGGTTTTTAGCAATTTCAAACGATTTGCTTAATAACAACATATCCTGTAATAAGTTTAAGCAATTATTTGAATCTACTAATTCTGGACCATTTTTAAAGGTAATGACCACAGTTCTTTTGTCGCTCGAGATTGAAATCATAACTAATAATTTTTTAAGGAATGAATACTCTTTTTTCTTTTACATTACATTTTTCAGTTTGTAAAGTCAAGGGAGACAACGGGAACCGCGGATTACCGCTTTCGGTCACAAGTATTTTTCTGCTGAAAAATCTCGCGACCCTCATTTAGCAAAATGACTTACGTGCGACTCGCACCGTCGTGCTCCGTCTTCCGATTCCCGCGGGAGATGACGGGACCGCGAGTACGCTTATTGAATCTTACAGATTCTGTACACCCTTCGCGTAATTTTAAATATCAATTTAAAATTACAAGCTCAGGGTCTTCACCTCCCACACGCAAGAGAAGCAGTTCTCTTTCTCATCTCCACACAAGAAAAAAGGCCTCATCGGAATGAGGCACTTTTTTCAACGTGTGGAGATGGTGGGAGTTGAACCCACGTGCAAGGGGAAATCTTAGATAAGTCTACATGTTTAGTATGTCCAATTGGTTTTAAATGTTTATTCTAGAGGATATACAAGAAAAATAAACACCGATCTTTAAATTGTCGAAATTTACATCAAGCATTTGTAAATTCGTAATCCGATGAATTATGCCCAGCCTCTGTATCGGATGTAGAGAGGATAGACATCGCTCGGGCCTAAATTAGGCGAAAGCGAAAGCAAAGCTGTTCATACCGAAGTATGGAGACTTTACTTTTGCGACTTTGTTTGCACTTAGTCTTTTCCAAGAAGTTTTAAAAGATTCCTGAGTACTTTACATGCATATATAAGATGATTCCTATTGTCGAAACCGATCATCCCCATTTGTTAACGAACTTTATATTCTCTACTTATTTCTATATCACTTTCTCGCTTCTTGATTGTTTCCCTTTTATCGAAAATCCTCTTTCCACGAGCCACGGCTATTGATACTTTAACGTAGCGACCCTTACTATACAACGAGAGAGGTATCAGAGTCAATCCTTTTGTGTCGTCTTTATCTGCGAGTTTTTTGATCTCCTTTTTTGATAATAATAGTTTTCGGGTTCTGTCAGGGTCATAGGCGGGGTCTACATTGTTTGGCTGATAGGGAGGAATGTGTAAATTCATAATATAGGCTTCACCACCTCTAATTACACAAAAAGCTGAGTTCAGAGTTCCTTGCCCATTTTTAATCGCTTTAACCTCAAAACCATAAAGCTCTATTCCTGCTTCAAACGTTTCTTCTACGCTGTAGTTAAAGTGCGCTTTTCTGTTGTCTATATATGTTGCCATGTATTACTATCGTAGCAATAATATTAGAAATTTAAAAGTGTTTTTATTTCCCCACATTTTGTGTATAATGCAATATATTATGGATAAAAATACAAACAAAAAACCAAACCAACCAAAGATACCCAATATGATGAACCAGATAGTCATTGCTATTTTCATATTTATGGCGATTACTGTCGCTTATACATTTTTCACCAAAAAAGGTGACGACATTAAGCAAATGACAATATCGGATGTTGCTAAAAGTGTTGTAGAGGGAACAGTTGAGAAGATTGTCGTTTCAGGAGGAGATGTAAATATTGATTTTAAAGATAAGACGAAAGGTACAGCTAAAAAAGAATTAGAGAGTTCTCTCTCTGAGACTTTGTACAACTATGGAGTGACTCCAGCACAACTTTCTACTACTCCTATAGAAATTAAAACAGAGTCAGGATTCATGTATTGGATATTGAACTTATTACCATTTTTATTACCAGTTTTTTTGATAATATTTTTATTCTGGATGCTTACACGATCTGCTAAAGGACAAGGCATGCAAGCTTTCACTTTCGGGCAATCAAAAGCTCGCATTACAGATCCAGATGATAAGAATAATAAAGTAACATTTAAAGATGTGGCAGGAGCTAAAGAAGCCAAAGAAGAATTGAAAGAAATCGTAGACTTTTTAAAGAATCCTAAAAAGTTCTTAGATATTGGGGCAAGAATTCCAAAGGGAGTGCTTCTAACGGGGGCACCAGGGACAGGGAAGACTTTGCTTGCTCGTGCTGTTGCAGGAGAAGCAGAAGTACCGTTCTTTCATCTTTCAGGAAGTGAATTTGTAGAAATGTTCGTAGGAGTCGGAGCTTCGCGCGTACGAGATTTATTTAAAATGGCTAAAAAGGCAGCTCCTTCTATAGTATTTATAGATGAGATCGATGCAGTCGGGCGCGTAAGAGGGACTGGTGTCGGAGGAGGGAATGACGAACGCGAACAAACTTTAAACCAGATACTCGTAGAAATGGATGGCTTTGAGCCTAACGAAAAAGTAATAGTGATGGCTGCTACCAACAGAGGGGACGTGCTTGACCCAGCTTTACTTCGACCGGGAAGATTCGATCGAAGAGTCTTACTTGACCTTCCTGATAGAAAAGACCGCGAAGAAATTCTTGCCATTCACTCTCGTAAAAAGCCTTTTGCTGAAGATGTGAACTTGAAAGTTATCGCAGAGAGAACTCCTGGATTCTCAGGTGCAGACCTTTTCTCTATCATGAATGAAGGAGCAATACTTGCAGCAAGAGAAGATAGAAAGAAGATAGCTCAGTTTGACCTTGTACGTTCTATTGAGAAAGTTATGATGGGCCCAGAGAGGAAGAGTCACTTGCTTTCAAAACAAGAAAAAGAAATTACTGCTTATCACGAAGCAGGGCACGCACTCGTAGCATCAGTGCTTCCTCATGCAGATCCAGTTCATAAAGTTTCTATAGTTTCTCGTGGGAGTGCTGGAGGCTACACACTAAAGCTTCCTTTAGAAGAGAGAAGACTGCAAAGTAAGAAAGAATTCCTAGACGATATTGCTATGTCTCTTGGCGGATATGTTGCAGAAGAAATGGTTTTCGGAGACATAACTACAGGACCCTCAAACGACCTTCAAGTTGCGACAAGTTTAGCAAGAGCAATGGTAACACGATGGGGGATGAGTGAAGAGATTGGTCCGATAGCACTTGAGAGTGACGGAGGTAGGACAATGTTTGGACAGGGAGTAAATGACAAAGAATATTCAGAGCGAGTAAGTGCTTTAATAGACGGCGAAGTGTCAAAGATTATGAACAATGCATTTGCTGTGGCAAAACAAGTCCTAACAGAAAAACGCAAAGTTCTAGACGCTATTGCAAGTAAGCTAATAGAAGTAGAGACTCTCGAACAAGCTGAATACAATGAGATAATAGTGGCAAATGGAATAGTGCCGAAAACTAAAGACAAGTAAAAGAGAAGACGGAGAATATTAAAAATAAACTCGCTTATCCCTCTCCGCAAGTATTAACTTGCTCCGGCGCGCCCACACCTACTCGTTTATTTTTAACATTCTCCGTCTTCTAACCCAGCCCTAAGCAACGCTTAGGGCTGGGTTTTGTATTTGCATAATAACCAGTTTTTAGCTAATATATAAGAGTTTAACATCCGCCCTTAGCTCAGTTGGTTAGAGCATCGAGCTTATACCTCGAGGGTCCCACGTTCGAATCGTGGAGGGCGGACAAAAATAAAAAATCTCACAGTTATGTGAGATTTTTTATTCAAAATGCAATTTTAAATTCTTTTCCAAAAGTGTTTTTCCTAAAATAGGGTATTTCTTTAAATCTTCATCTTTCTCTATTATTCTAATAGCTTCTGTGCGGGCTGCTTCTACCATTTTAATATTCTTAATAGCTTCCATTCCTAAGTCTGTAATACCCCATTGTTTGTCGCCAGAGAGAAGGCCAGCCCCGCGAAGCTGTAAGTCGAGCTCGGCAAGCTCAAAACCATTGGTAGCCTTAGTCAGAGCTTTTAGTCTATCTATGGTTTTTTCACTTTTAGCATCAGCAAATAAGTAGCAGTATGACTGGTGGTTTGAACGGATGACTCGACCCCTTAGCTGGTGGAGCTGAGCAAGTCCGAACCTTTCAGACCCTTCTATTATTATAACTGTTGCATTTGGAACGTTTACTCCGACTTCTATTACAGAAGTAGAAACAAGGATGTCTATTTTCTTTTCTGCAAAGTCCTTCATGACCTTTTCCTTCTTATCCTTGGTCATTTTACTGTGCATTATATCAATGTTGTAATTTGGAAAAATATCTTTCTTGAGCCTCCTAGCTTCGGTGGTTACTGCTTTGAGATCGGACATATTGTTCCCGTCAGCACGCAATAAAACCTTACTAGGTTTTTTACTAGTACTCGGACCGTCGTCCTCTGTAATGCTTCCTGGAATAATATGTCCGACCTCTTCGCTACCTTCTATCTTCGGACAAATAACATAAAGCTGTCGGCCCTCCGCCAGTTCTTTTTTAATTTTTTCATATGCTTCGACTCTTTTATTTTCAGGAACTATTTCGGTTATTACTTTTTTACGTCCCTCTGGCATTTCATCTATAATACTTAAATCTAAGTCTCCGTAGATAGTGAGAGCCAGTGTACGGGGGATAGGGGTGGCCGTCATGGAAAGATAGTGTGGGGCATGTCCGTCCTTTTTGGCAAGTTTCATTCTTTGATTTGTTCCAAAGCGATGTTGCTCATCTATGATAACTAGACCCAAATTTTCAAATTCTACAGTTTTGGATATGAGAGCATGAGTACCGACAACTATCGGTATCTCTCCATTTTTGATCCATTTGAGGAGCTGACTTTTAGAAATAGTTGTCCAAGTTTTTACTTGTGCTCCGTTCTCCCATCTTGCAGACTTGCTTGGGTATTTCCGACATCCAGAGCCTGTCATAAGAGCTATGGAAATACCTGTATGTTCAAAATACCCTATAAAGTTCTCAAACAGTTGCGTTGCCAGCACTTCGGTCGGAGCCATGTAGGCAACTTGTAAATTACCAAAGTCTCCATATCGTGAAGTACCAGTTGTATTCTTTATAACTGCATAAGCAACAGTTGCAGCGACGAAAGTCTTACCAGACCCCACGTCTCCCTCGATGAGGCGTGACATAGGCTTGTCTTTCACTAGGTCGTCTAGGATAGTATCGATAGCACCTGTCTGTGCTTTAGTCGGGGTGAAAGGGAAACGGGAAATAAAGTCATTGATATCTTTGTGCGGAATTTTTAATTTATATGAAAAGAGTGATTCGTATTTTTTCTTTTCTTGTTGGCGAGCAAGTTGGACGAAGAAGACTTCTTCAAATGCGAATCTTTTGCGAGCAATCTCGGCATGCTCTTTCTTTTGTGGCATATGAACCCAGAATAGAGCCGTATGTAGGGCCGGTAATTTGTAAGTATTTAATATATCAGTAGGGATGTAATCTAGAATTTTTGTCGTACAATCCTGTTTGAGTATTTTTTGTATTGCATGATAAAACCATTTAGAAGTTATACCACGAGATTCTCTATATACAGGGAATCCAAATTGAGTCTGTGCTCCCTTATTGCTGAAAAGTGAATCATGAATATCTATCGGAAGGATATCCTCTTTTGTTATTTCCGGGTTTGTAAGAGTAAGTCCATATGTTTTACTCTCTGTTACTTTGCCCGTTACTCGCACAGTAGAGCCCTCCTTCAGCATCTTTGCTAAATATGGCTGATGAAACCAAACTATGTTTATGGAGCCTGTTAAATCCGATAGGATTGCTTGGCCCATAGGAATCTTACTCTTAAACCCTTTTTTAGTTTTGAGGCTTGATATTTTCCCTAGGATTGTAACATTTTCTCCATCAGCCAGAGTATTTATATTCCTTACTTCACTGATATCGCTATATCGAGACGGGAAGTGATAAAGTAAGTCTTTCAAAGTAATGAGATCCAATTGTCTCAAAGCCTTTTTTTGATTTATATCGATTCGAAAATGATTTTCGATTTTATCAGCAAGATTCATCTGTTTATTTGAATAATAACTTGTGTACAGTGAGAGCAACGCTTGGCATCTATGGGTATTTCACTTAGACACTCATTACACTTCTTTGTTGTTGGATCAGATGGAGGTTCTTTGTGTGATCGTGAGACAAGTAAATTCATTGGCTTAACAACAAAAAAGAACACAGAAGAAGCTACCAACAAGAATGATATGAGAGTATTTATAAAGTGTCCGTATTTAAACTCACTCCCATTGATCGTGAATAATAATCCATTAAAATCAGGAACTTTTGCAATAGCAGAAATGAAGGGAGTAAGTAGATCTGTTACTAATGATGTAACAATAGTTCCAAAAGCCGCGCCAATAACGACACCGACGGCCAAGTCGACAACATTCCCTCGAAGTAAAAATTGTTTGAATTCTTTGAGCATAAAAATACCTTATTATTTAATAATATAAATTATAGCATATTTTATTTGCGGAGGCGGTGAGATTCGAACTCACGGTACCGATTAAAGTACGACGGTTTAGTAAACCGTTGATTTAAACCACTCATCCACGCCTCCTCACTTCGTTCGTCGGCGTGTCTTCGTGTCCTTCCGGACCCTTCCCTCAAGCTAGTGCTCACACATAGCTTGTCGGATAAAAGTATCCGAACGGATGAAATATAAAGCAGTTTACATTTCATATCCACGCCTCCAATTTTTCTATCTTAGCATATTTATCTTTAAATATAAAATTATAATTTTTGAGTAAAAATCATTAATATGATAAGGTATAATTGTAACAAAGGAGCCGTGTCAGAGTGGTCTAACGTACCTCTTTGCTAAAGAGGCAGGGTGTAAAAGCCCTCGCGAGTTCGAATCTCGCCGGTTCCGCATTAGTTATTTTACTGCAAAGTTTGACAAAAATCATATAAAAAGTAATGTATATAAAAAAGTAAATCCTAAATTTTAAAACATATCAATATGGATAAAATAGTTGAGGTAATGCAGTTTCATCACAATGCCGTGGTAGAATCACTAAGATATAAGAGAGGCATTGATTACTATCCAGTGGACAGAATTCATACTTATGAATATTTAAAATCTTTTCCTGAATGGACGGAGAAGATTGGAAAATATTTTGAAGAACTTCACAGTGAATCTTTAGGTGTGGTCCATGTAGATATATGTGGGCGAACTGAGGCTCAATCTCTTGGGGCTGACAAAAGCTATTGCTTTTCACTGAAAGCATCTGACATTACTAGAGCTTTTGCTCCTCCCCATCAGCTATTCTTTGATGGTGATATTTTTAACACAACAGATTTTTCAAGTTTTATTAAGTTGATAAAAGATGAGAAGCCTGCTTTGATCACTTTTGAACCTCTTGCTGGGTTAGAAGATCACATGAACTCACCAGATAAAAATATCACGTACAGCATTCTTTTGAAAAGACTGAGGTCTCTATTGAAGGTAATGCAGTCTGGTGGTTTTATCTACATATCGAAACCATTCAATGATATTGATATGGTGGTGGAGTTTATGGAAGGCAAATCACAATTCGAGTACACTTTCACTCATAAGTTGAAAGAATTTGTCAAAAGTTTGGATTGTCGTATTGAAGTTATTTCTTCGCTTGGCGGTCCATATTTCTTAATACAAAAGCTTAACTCCTAATAAGATTTAAGCTTTTTAATTTTTTGATAAAAGTATGTTAAAATACTTGTATGACAAACGTAAAAATCACAAAAATTATTGGCCGAGAGATATTAGACTCAAGAGGTAATCCAACTGTAGAGGTAGATGTGATACTCTCTGATGGATCAATGGGTCGTGCAGGAGTGCCAAGCGGGGCATCAACTGGGAGTTATGAAGCGGTAGAACTTCGTGATGGTGATAAAAAGAGATACGGAGGCAAGGGGGTCTTAAAAGCTGTTGAGAATGTAAATACTCTAATTCCCAAAAAATTAAAAGGTAAAGCTTGGAATCAACTGACTCTCGACAAAATGATGATAGAACTTGATGACACAGAGAACAAGGGTCACCTTGGAGCCAATGCTATCTTGGGAGTTTCGATAGCTTTTGCTAAGGCGATGGCAATGTCAGAAAAGAAACCTCTATGGAAATATTTTAAAGATATTTCAAAAACTAAGGAAGTCCGACTTCCATTACCTATGATGAATATCTTAAATGGTGGAAGTCATGCAGATAATTCGACTGACCTTCAAGAATTTATGATTATGCCGACTGGAGCTAAGTCATTCTCGCAAGCTCTCCAATGGGGGACAGAAGTATTCCATGAATTAAAGATTATTTTGAAAGAAAAAAAGTTAAGTACTTTAGTTGGAGATGAAGGAGGGTATGCACCATCTTTGCCGACAAACGAGGCTGCAATAGAAATAATTATTGAAGCTATTAAAAAAGCAGGATACAACCCAGGTAAAGATATCAGTATTGCTATTGATGCAGCTGCAAGTGAATTTTATAAAGATGGGAAGTATGTCTTGGCTAGAGAGGGTAAAACTTTAACGAGTGAAGAAATGATATCTTTTTATGAAAACTGGGTAGCAAAGTATCCAATAGTTTCTATTGAAGATGGACTTGCTGAAGATGATTGGCAAGGTTGGAGCTTGATGACTAAAAAGCTTGGAAAGAAAATCCAAATTGTTGGGGATGATTTATTTGTAACAAATATAAAAAGACTTGAGAGGGGAATAAAAGAGAAAGCAGGGAATTCTATTTTAATTAAATTAAATCAAATAGGAACAGTGTCAGAAACTATCGATGCAATAGCTATGGCAAAAAAAGCAGGATTTACAGCAGTAGTATCACACAGATCAGGGGAGACAGAGGATTCGACAATTGCTGACTTTGTAGTAGGACTTGGTACAGGCCAGATAAAGACAGGCTCACTATGCAGAAGTGAAAGAGTGGCAAAGTATAACCAGCTTCTACGTATTGAAGAGTCCCTAGGAACTAAAGCTGTATTTCTAGGAAAGAAATCTTTGAAAGCATAAAGTACCGGGCTTCGAGTCGAATAGCTCTCTTAGGACTATTCTATCCCTTAGGTGATTCTGGTGAATCAAATTCTCTGCTGAGATTTTGCTCTTCTCGGTCCGTCGACCTGCGAAAGGCATTTTTCAGAGACTATTTGGCTCTACGCCTTAAATGCTTTTATTTTTGACTATTTTAAGTTACAATAAGTATATGGATTTTATACAAACATTAATACAAACTATCTGGGCTTCAATATTATTATTAGGCTGGATTAAAGTTGCTATCGTGGTTGTCGCTATTTTATTTATTTCTAAGTATCAAGGCCTGCTGGGACTTCTAGCGACTGCTTTATTCATTGCTTACTTGGCTCATTGGATAAGTTTTTAATTACTAGTTATAAAATACCCTGTGAGGCAAAGTCCAACAGGGTATTTGTTTTTTGACAAAAAGCTAATAATAGGTTATATTATACTCAAATTGAACTAGCGTTTAGTTCAATAAAAATATTCTTTTATGAGTGAAAAAAACAGATATTCGGAAGACGAGTTAGGAGAATTTAAACAACTAATTCTCGACAAGCTTGCAAAAGCTCAAAAGGACTACGAAATGTACAAAAGCTCCATAACCCAGAGCGATGGAAATGACACACAGGATACTGCTCCGACCTTTAAAGTTTTGGAAGAAGGAGCCGCAACCTTGTCTAAAGAGGAAGCAGGGAAACTGGCCCAACGCCAGCAAAAGTTTATTCAGTATCTGCAAGCCGCTTTGGTTCGTATCGAGAACAAAACTTACGGAATTTGTCGCGAAACCGGCAAGCTGATTTCGAAAGAACGTTTACGGGCTGTACCACACGCCACCTTGAGTATTGATGCTAAAAACAATCAGAAGTAAAAAAACTTCTGAGGGGAGCTTGATTTACGTTTAGTGAATCAAGCTCTTTCTTTTGAAAAAATAATTTTTGAGGTATAATGCAAAATATATGAAACCACAATTTAATAAAACATGGTTAGTGATAGCCTTAGTTATTATTGGTAATATTACAATTTTTTATTTCATGTCACAAAGTCTTGAAAGCTACGTGGCAGACAACATGATAGAGCATACTCAAATACCCGGAATTTCTGGTATTTAATAGTTTATAATTTTTAATATAGATGAAGAACAATAATTTAACAACAAGCCAAGTGATTAAAAAAGATATATGGAAACACATATATAGATTTTTCCCTTGGGTTCAGGAACATTTTTTAAAATGGCATTTAGTCTGGCATGAAAAGGGCCGTCAGCCTTATCATATTGGATGGTTGGCTCCTGGTAAAACTCTCGAAGAACTTGAAAAACATTTACACACGGAATGGGGCTTTGGTAATCACTTCGTGGCCTGGAAGGACAACGGGCAAGTTCTTTCTTGGCGTAAATTAGAAGATTTTGATAATCAATATCACATTCGTGTTTTTAAAGATGGGGAGATAAGAGGTCACCACGAATTCACTCCTGAGAGTAAGCCCTTTGATCATTTTGTGGAAATAAATGAAGAACAACGCCCAGATGAATTTAAAAAGTTTCTCGGACACTATATCGTTCAGAAGAAATATATATCACATTTGAAAGTTGACAGAAAGACAGCTCCGGATTCAGAGATAACCGTTGATGACCCACTTGATAAAAATGGAAGACACTATAGACTTGTAAAGTAGAAAGTTATAAAGTTACAAATAAAATGCGTCGGCGTAACCGACGTATTTTATTTATATTTAATATTTTTCCTTTATAAACTTTATAACCTTCAACTTTACAAACTATTTAATCTTCGATTCTGGATAAATTATGTCCCAAAGAGCACCAGCAACGTTGCGGGGAGTTCCTACGAGGGGGAAGTGGTGGAGGTCTATGAATGGAGCAGAGTTACATTCTATAACTCCACTTCTTGGTTGATCTTTCCACGAGATCGATACATCGTTCATAATAAAGTCTACTCCGATAAGCGGATCATCGAGTACTTCGGCAATCTTCTCAAGCATTGCTATATTGTCAGGATGTATGACATCGGTCATATCTGTAATACCACCTCCGACGGCACGACTTGTCTTCTGTCCCAGGGTTACTATCTCTTTGTCTTTTGGAATTGTATCTGGAGTCTTACCCCAATTGGTAAGTTCTAGGGTAGCTTCATCGTCAAGTTTCAATTGGTGGAAAATAGGTCCGGCTCGAAGCGGATTTTTGTTTTCAATATCTATCAGTTCTTTTACTGTATGTACACCGTCACCTATAATATAAGCTGGTTCACGACGGAGGCAGGCAACAAATTTTTTACCAATAAGTGTACCTCTAAAGACATATCCAGAAAGTTCTTCTTCTATCATAACCCAAGGAGAGAGAAGGTGGGCTGACTTGTAGGCTTTTATAAGTTCTTCTTCTGTTGATATATGAGTTCTCGTATGGCGACTTCTTGAGCCTAAGTTTGGCTTTGTTATTACGGGCTTATTTATAGAGTTAAATATTTTAAGAGCCTGCTTCTTACTACTTGCGATACCTCCTTCTGCTACAGGGATTCCTGCTTTTTTAAAATGTTTTTTCATTTCATTTTTATTGTCCATCCATTCTAAGCCTTTTGGATTGTAGTCTTTAGTACGAGGCAGAACGTCGAAGAACCGAGTCTCACCTTTAAATTTTGAAGTGAAGATGTCACGGCCAATTCCAAATAGAAGGAATTCATTCATAGCTATATTTCTTTTTTTTGCTTCTTCCCACAATACTTTAGCCCTTAGGCTATCTTTCTTTGTTGGTTCATATATAAAATTACCTAAGTAGAGTAACGATAAAGTTTTGGTTAATATGGGTCCTAGCCATTCGAGCTTGTCTTCTGGTATAAGTCTGCCCATCCAGTTTGTCCAAGGCTCGATCATGGCACTTAGCCAGATAGAAATATAAACAAGTTTATGATTCACCTGTGCCCCTCCACAATCCGCACAATAATTCTTCTTTTTTGTATCTTGCATGGATATATAATATCAGACTAGTGTGCTACTGCAAAGCCGACGACTTTTTTAGCACCATTTTTCTTTAGGACTTTCATCATTTCAAGCATTGTACCACCGGTCGTTGTGACGTCGTCTATTATGATTATTGTTTTTCCTTTCACTGAAGCTCCAACACTCAATTCGAATGCTCCTTTTATGTTTTGTAATCTTCTTGTTCTGTTAGTTAGTTTGGCTTGAGGTATGGTGTTTGATTTTTTTACTATGGTTTTATTTTTTAATTGGAAAATACTTTTCTCTGCAGAGTAGCAGAAACTTCTAGCAATTATTTCTGATTGATTGTATCCTCTATTCTTTTTTTTATCATGAGATATTGGTACAGGTACAACTAAGATAGGGAAGCCTTGAGAGAAGATTTGCAAAGAGGAGACCTCTTCTATAAGTTCTTTATAAAGTAGCTGTCCAAACCTCTGGCCTATATATGGAGTTTTATGATATTTGAGTTTCCAGATAGACTCTTTGACAATAGGGTCCCTATAATCATAGAGAGAGATTACATTACTCGCTGTTTCTCTTTCTGTTAAATGTAATTTATTTACACAATCATCACACAATACGATACCCCGGAGATGACAACTAAGACATTTAGAAGGAAATAATATTTCTAAAAATAGATTAAACCCTTTTTTAATTATAAAAATAGCCTTTTCCACTTCTTAATTTTACTATATATATGTTATACTAGGTAGTAATAATTATGGATAATTCACTTAAGAGTATAATATCATCTGGAATAGCTAGCTTTTCTGAAATTTTTTCTGGAGACAAATCTACTAAAAGTGTTTTAGGGGTGGATATTGGGTCTTCTGCTATAAAGGTTGTCCAACTAAAGAAAAAAAATGGCAAAGCTATTCTTGAGACATACGGAGCGATATCTCTTGGTCCCTATGGAAATACAGATATAGGGTCAGTCACCAATCTACAGGTTGATGACATTGTCCGTGCTTTAATGGACGTTATGAAAGAATCAAATGTGACTGTCTCATCTGGTGTTATGGCTATCCCATCATCTTCAAGTTTAATTTTTACTATATCATTACCTGATAAAATTACAGAAGATAAATTTGCTAGTGTTATTCCTATAGAAGCTCGCAAATATATTCCAGTACCTATATCTGAAGTTACACTTGATTGGTTTGTATTACCGAAAGATATTGAGTCGTCTGAAAATAATATAATGAACCAAAAAACTCCTCCCATTGCAGTTGATGTAAAAACAGAAGTTTTGGTTGTTGCTATTCATAATGATATCCTTTCTCGCTATCAAGAAATATTAAAAAAGACAGAACTAAAGTCTGAGTCATTTGAAATGGAAATTTTTAGTAATATCAGATCGTCTTTTTCTCATGATTTGGCGCCAGTATTACTTATGGATTTTGGAGCTTCAAAGACCAAGTTGTCTATTATAGAGGAAGGAGTTGTGCATGTTTTTCATGTTGTGAACAGAGGTGGCGCTGATATCACCAAAAATATTGCTTCTTCTCTCAGTATATCTTTTTCTGAAGCAGAAAAGCTCAAACGTGAAGTAGGACTAGATATGAATAGTAATCAAGAAGTAGCAGATATCATTCGTTTATCCACTGATTATATATTGTCAGACACAAATAGTGTTGTGTTTGCTTATCAGAAGAAGTATAATAAAAATATCAGTAAGGTTATTTTGACAGGTGGAGGATCTATTACGAAAGGACTTATGGATAAAGTTGTAGCTAATTTTCGTACAGAAGTAGTTTTCAGTAACCCTTTTTCTAAAACGGAAGCCCCAGCATTTTTAGGTCCAATATTAGAAGTTAGTGGGCCAGAGTTTAGTGTCGCGGTTGGTTTGGCTTTGCGACAATTATTTTAATTATGGATAATTCATTTCAAACATCATTTATACCCAAAAAGCCTATTATTTCTAGTGGCTACAATGCTCCAAAGAACAAAACCCTTAGTATTTCTATGGTTGTATCTGTTTTTATTCTTATTGTAGTTTGTGGAGCAATGGGTGGACTTTTCGTTTACAAAGATTATCTTCAAAAAAATAAAGCTGAACTATCTGCTAATTTATTGAAAATAAAAGATAGTTTTAATAAAGATACAATAGCTCTACTTGAGATGTATGACAAGAAATCCAGTGTAGCTACCCAGGTGCTAGATGGACATATGGTTCTCTCTCCTTTATTTGAAGCGATCAATGAATTTACTCTTTCTTCTATCCAGTATACTAAATTTGAATACAGTATTATAAACAATATAATATCTGTTAAAATGTCAGGGATAGCAAAAGATTACAAATCCATAGCTTTACAGGCAGATGTTTTTAGCTCTAACAAAGATAATACGTTTAAAGATCTAGTTTTTTCTAATTTAACTAAAGACAAGACTAATTTTGTTACATTTGATCTTGAGTTCAATACGGATGTCAAACTCCTGTCTTATAAAGATAATATTATAACAAACATCAATAGTAATCCTGTCAGTGATTCTACTTCTGATACCGAAAATGTGATTGATACATTACCAGAAACAAATCAAACTCAATAATTATGAAATTCATTTTTTCAATTTTATTTATATTAATATCAATCGCGGTTTTTATTTTTGGTGTTAACCCTTTTTATAAGCAAGTTTCAATATTAAGAGATGATATTGTCGTTTACAATACAGCTCTCAGTAATTCTACCAATCTTCAGAAGACGGAAGATTCTTTAATAAAAACATACAATGGAATAAAACAATCAGACAAAGACAGGTTGGATAAGTTTTTACCAGACTCTGTAGATAATATCCAATTTATTTTAGAGATTGAACGTATCGCCAATCTGCATCATATGCCGATAAAAGATATTAAATTTGAACCTATCAGAAAGAGTAGTACCCTTGATGCTTCCACTAATACTATAGTATCTGCAGTTTCTACTGACACCCGCCCTTTTGGAGTATTTGAAATTCAGTTTACAACAGAAGGAGATTATGATTCCTTCATTCTTTTCTTAAAAGACTTAGAATCAAACCTTCGATTAGTAGATGTTAAGGCCATATCTTTCGTAGTTCCTATTAATAGTGGTAAAATAGCTAAAGGGGAAGACCCCAATATTTATAAGTATTCATTAAAGGTTGAAACTTATTGGTTAAAATAATTATGCATAAAAAGTACAGTAAATTTTTAATAGTATCTTTTGTTGGAGTATGTATACTTGGTGTTTACTCGTACTTTTATAATGATTTAAAATCCGAAGCTGCTATAGATGAAGATAGCTCTCTTTCTTCATCTATAAATACAACAAATACGGCTTCTGTAGTTGCAGATTCAGGTACAAGAGCATCTGAAGATACAGCCTTCTTGATGAAGTTGGCTTCTCTCACAAGAATCAAGATCGACACATCCTTGTTTGCAAGCCAAGCCTTCAAATCTCTTGTAGATAATGATATCAAGTTAGAGCCAGCTCCATATGGACGTAAAAATCCATTTTCTCCAACAGAAAATTCTATCCTAGTAGATAAATTTGAACCCTCATTGAAAACTACTAATGCAAGTTCAATTACAAACAAATCTGCTGTTTTGAATGGATCGCTAGAAAATGCAACATCTAATAATATTTATTTTGAATATGGCACAACTGAAACTTTAGGGAAGGTGACACCTAAAACTACCCCATCTTTAGTAGGTAGTTTTAGCTCAAATTTGAATTTACTTACACCAAAGACTACATATTATTATCGTTCTGTAGCAAATATAAATGGTTTATTATCTTTTGGAGAAATAATGACATTTGACACAAATTAATATGATGCTATTAGAAGAATTAGTAAAACGAGGCCTTGTTTTAGAGAACCAAGTTCCTGAAATAGTCAAAATTGCAGAAGATAAATATAGTGGTGATATAGAACAAGCGCTTCTTAGTTATAAAATTGATGAAGATATAATTCTCGAAATAAAAGGGGCTATTTTTAATGTCCCAACAAAGAAAGTAGATCCTGGGTTAATTACAACTTCTATTTTAAAAATAATTCCAAGTGAGACAGCTAAAACATATCATTTTGTCCCAATTGGCGTAGCGAACAATGTTCTGGAAATTGGAATAACTGACCCTGAAAATGTTCAAGCGATTGATGTTTTGACTTTTATTACAGCCAAGCTCGATAAGCCTTTTAAGTTGTTTTTAATCAGCAATTCTGTTTATTCCAAAATACTTGAAAAGTATGACATTCTTGGAAGTGAAGTCGGACAAGCTTTATCGGAGCTTGATCAAGAAATCGCTAATGCAGGAGAAGATAAACAAAAAGATAAAAAAGAACAAAAACCAGGTGAATTAAAAGAAGAAGAGAAAATAACTGAAGATGCCCCTATTATTAAAATAGTTGCGGTTATTTTAAGACACGCAGTGGAGGGAAATGCTTCAGATATTCATATAGAGCATGTAGGGGATCGGATCAAAGTTCGTTTTCGCGTGGATGGGATACTTCATACCTCACTTTCTTTACCTATTAGTGTTTATAATGGAGTTATCGCTCGTATCAAAATTCTATCCAAATTAAGACTTGATGAAAAACGTAAACCGCAAGACGGAGGATTCTCTGCTAAGATGGAAGGACGTAAAATTGATTTTCGCGTATCAACGATGCCTGCTTATTACGGAGAAAAAGTTGTGATGCGTATACTTGACTCTCAAAAAGGAGTTAAGCCATTGGGCGACCTAGATATGTCTCCTGAGAATCTTGCTTTGGTTCGTGCAGCCTTGGAACGACCTTATGGATTAATATTGATGACTGGACCTACTGGTTCTGGTAAAACAACAACTCTATACTCTATGATCAATGAGCTTGATCATGAAGAAGAAAATGTAGTTTCACTAGAAGATCCAGTGGAGTACCACATTGATGGTATTAATCAATCACAAGTAGCACCTGAGATAGGTTATACTTTTGCTTCAGGGTTACGTTCTATTTTAAGACAAGACCCAGATGTAATAATGGTGGGAGAGATCCGCGACAAAGAAACAGCCGAGCTTGCTATTCAAGCTGCTTTGACTGGGCACTTAGTTTTCTCTACACTCCACACCAATAGTGCTGTTGGTGCAATTCCTCGTCTCATAGATATGGGGATTGATCCTTACCTGATTGCCCCTACTTTAGTTCTTTGTATGGCGCAACGCCTAGCTCGTAAGATATATCCAGATTCTCAAAAACAAACTCCTATGGACGAAGCAACAAAAATAATGATAGAGAAACATTTTGAAGATTTACCTAAAGAATTTAAATCAAAAATTAATATAGGTGATTTTGTTTATGAATCAACCCCTTCACCTGAATGCCCATCTGGAATGCTTGGACGTGTTCCTGTTTATGAAATGTTTGAAATTGACAAAGAAATGCAACAGGTAATACTTAAAAAACCACAAGAACAAGATATATACAAGCTAGCTCGTTCGCGCGGAATGCTTACTATTCGAGAAGATGCCATAGTAAAGAGTATAAAAGGGCTCATTCCATTTAAAGAAGTGTATAATTTTTAGGAATTTAATTATAATTGTATTATACTATAATAGATATGAAGTCAAATAAAAAAATTCTTATTATTGATGATGATAATTTCCTTTTGGACATGTACTCTTTAAAGTTCAGTAAATATGATTTTTCTGTTACTGCAGCCGCTGGTCCTGATGTAGCACTTGAAACTCTTCGTTCTGGGCTTCTACCAGATGTTATTCTGCTCGATATTGTTATGCCTGTCATGGACGGATTTGAATTAATGGAAAAAATGAAAGAAGAGAATTTGGCAACTGATGCTATCAAAATTGTGTTATCAAATAGAGGTCAACCTTCAGATATTGCTCGCGGGGAAGCATTGGGAGCATCTGGCTATATAGTAAAAGCTTCTAGTACCCCATCTGAAGTTATAGAAAAAGTTCAGAGTATTATTAACGAGAAAAATAAAACAAAAAATGGATTATAATAAATTTTTAGATGAAGTATTAACAAGTTTGATTCATGAAGATGGGTCAGATTTGCACTTAGGTGCAGGAAGGAAGCCAGCTGTTCGTATAAATGGACAACTCGTTTTTCTCTCTGCCAAAGAAGTTTTAAAACAAGATGACATGATAGGTATTTTAAAAATTCTTCTTGGAGCAGAAAAAACAAAAAAATTCCTTGAAGACAAGGAAGTAGATTTTTCTTTTGCTTTTAAAAATACAACCCATTTAAGAGGTAATGCATTCTTTCAAAGAGGCAATATTTGCGTTGCAATTCGATTAGTTCCTAAGGCAAGAACTTTTGAAGAGTTAAATATTCCAGAAATTTTAAAAACTTTCGCAATGAAGAAGCAAGGATTCTTCCTAGTTGTGGGGCCTGTTGGACAAGGTAAATCTACTACTCTTTCCACAATGATTAATTATATAAATAAAGAAAGTACTACTCATATAATAACAATTGAAGATCCTATAGAATATGTTTATAAACAAGATAAATCTATTATAGATCAGCGTGAGATTGGGCTTGATACTAAAGATTTCCCTGAAGCACTTAAGTCCGTTTTCCGAGAAGACGTCAATGTTATTCTTATTGGAGAAATGCGTAGCAATGAAACTATGTCAGCCGCAGTTACTGCTGCTGAAACAGGTCACTTGGTATTTTCAACACTTCATACCAATAATGCGTCTCAGACTATTGATCGTATTATTGATTCATTCCCATCAAATCAACAGGAACAGATCAGACTACAGTTAGCGGCAAGCTTACTCGGTATATTGTCTCAACGTCTGATACCTCGTATTACTGGTGGGCGTATTCCCGCTTTTGAGTTACTTATAAACAACAATGCTACTGCCAATCTTATCAGAGAGAAGAGAACTCATGAGATAAATACTGTAATAGAAACTTCTTCAGAGCAAGGAATGATAGATATGAATAGATATTTAGTAGAACTTGTAGCCAAAGGCGAGATAACACTCGAAAGTGCTTACCAATATTCATTTAATCCAAAAGCTCTTGAGCATATGATTTAAAATTTATGTTATTTAAATATGAAACAATCACAAATACAGGAGATAAAAAGATAGGAACTATTGAAGCATCTTCAAAAGATTCCGCTATTTCCGCTCTTCAACGCAGGGGGTTTATAGTTTCATCTATATTTGAAGAAGGGGCTAGTAGCAGCATGTTGCACCTATCTTTTTTAGAAAAAAGGGTAAAAATGAAGGACATAGTTATCATGTCACGACAGATATCAACTCTTTTTGAAGCACAGGTATCTGCTTTGAAAGCTTTCAATCTTTTGGCTACAAACACTGGGAATCCTGCTTTAGTGAAAATACTAAATACTATATCAACTGATATACAATCGGGAGTTTCTATTTCTGAGGCTTTATCTCGTCATCCTGACGCTTTTTCTATTTTTTATATAAACATGGTTAAGGCAGGAGAAGAATCAGGTAAGCTCACTCAGACATTTTCATATTTAGCGGATTATCTTGATCGTCAGTATCAACTCACTTCTAAAACTAAAAATGCCCTTATCTATCCAGCATTTGTCATTGGAGTTTTCTTTATTGTCATGGTATTGATGTTTACATTTATAGTTCCTAAACTTGCTGAGATCATAAAGGACTCTGAACAAGCAATTCCATTTTCAACAAAAATAGTTTTTGCCCTAAGTGCATTGATGGTAAATTATGGTTTATATTTAGCAATTGGAGCATGCCTATTGGGAGTATATTTATACAAACTTAGTAATACAGGTTCTGGAAAGTTATATTTAGACAAATTAAAGTTGACTTTTCCTGTTATAAAAAATATATATGGTAAATTATACCTTTCTCGTATAGCTGACAATATGGACACCATGCTTTCTTCGGGGATCAACATAGTTCGTGCTATTGAACTTACTTCTGTTGTTGTTGGTAATAGAGTTTTTGAAGATTTATTAAAAGATGCCGCCGAGAAAGTCAAAGGGGGAAGTTCTCTTTCAGATACCTTTTCTTCTTATCCAGAAATTCCACCTATCATGGCAGGGATGATTCACGTTGGAGAAGAAACAGGGTCACTGGGGAGTATCTTGAAAACATTAGGTAAATTTTATGCTCGAGAGGTAAACGAAGCAGTTGATACAATGGTCAGTCTCATTGAACCTATGATGATTGTTGCTCTAGGCTTAGGAGTAGGACTCCTCCTCACTTCAGTCTTGATGCCGATTTATAATATTGCAGGAGGAATATAATAATTACTGATTAATCTGTGGACAAGTTTTCTGGAGATTATTACCGAAAACTTGTCCACAGGTGCCAAATCTTGTGCTTTTAATAATCTTATATGATATAATATATTTGTTATAAAATAAGGTCGCGTCTTTTGTAAAAAAGACAAATTATTATAAGTTTTAAATATTTTCCGCTAAAGCGGATCCGCATAAAAGCGGAAAATAAATTATGAAAAAAAATAAAGGTTTTACGCTTATTGAACTTCTAGTTGTTATTGCCATTATTGGTATTTTGGCTTCAGTCGTTCTCGCTTCACTTACAAGTGCTAGAACAAAGGCTAAGGTTGCCGCTATGCAATCAACATTGTCTTCTATGAGAGCTCAGGCTGAAATAGGAATAACAAGTAACGGTAAGTATGTTGTAAATGTTTGTAGTGCAGGAGCAACTCAGGGTGGCTTAGCAGCATTGATAGCTTCTCTAAATACTACAGCTTCTAAGGTAACAGGTATTAAATGTTCACAGGACACTGCAGTTGGTGTAGCTCCACTTAAATGGGCAGTAGAAGCATCTATAGTATCAGGGGGTTCCACTATCTTCTATTGTGCTGATAGTACCGGATATTCAGGTCTTTCAGGAGGAACTGGTGCCGCTACAGCAATAACAGGTACCGCACAGACACCAGTCGCTACAATTGCTCCAGGATATTCTGCTGCTGATACGGTTTGTTCATCATAGTAGTTTTTATTATTAAAATAAGGTCGCGTCTTTTGTAAAAAAGACAAATTATTATAAGTTTATTATATTTTCCGCTAAAGCGGATCCGCATAAAAGCGGAAAATAAATTATGAAAAAAAATAAAGGTTTTACGCTTATTGAACTCTTAGTTGTTATCGCCATTATTGGTATCTTAGCTTCAGTCGTTCTTGCTTCTCTTTCTTCAGCTCGTGATAAAGGGAAAGATGCAGCTGTGAAGTCCCAGCTTGCTGCTATGAAAGCTCAAGCAGAACTTTATTATTCTACAGCTGAAAGTTATTCAGGTATTTGTGCTGCAACTCAAGCAACTAATGGATTTGGTGATACTACTGGTCCAGGATTACTTAAGGCTGCCTCAGATTCTTCTGGTATATCAAATACCATTTCTGTAACTTTGGCTACCGCTGGTTTATACAACCAAACATTGTGTCATGATTCAGCTGATGCTTGGGCAGTAGAAGCACCTCTGTCTACTAGTGTTTCAGGTACACCTAAGATGTATTGTTCAGATAGTACAGGTGTTTCCAAAGAGAAATCTGCTGTTCTTGCAGCAAGTGCTGTCGCTTGTTAATAAACTATTACAGTTTCAAAAAACCAATCCGCATACCGGATTGGTTTTTTGTTGGTATAGGTGTTTACCTATACCAAAATTTACTGGGGGGTGTTATACTATATGTATGGATATTCTTATTTTTGTCTTTATTTTTTTACTAGGAACTATTATTGGAAGTTTTTTGAATGTTGTTATTTTCAGATTTAACACAGGCAAAGCTATTACAAAAGGGAGATCAATATGTATGACTTGTAGTCGTACGCTACGTTGGTACGAGCTTATTCCAGTTTTGTCTTACTTGTTTCAGCTTGGTAAATGCAGAAGATGTGCTGAAAAGATATCTCATCAGTACCCTATAGTTGAATTTGTCACAGGATTGATCTTTGTCCTAATAGCGTATCATTTCATCCCAGCACTTTTCTTTGCTCCGTTTTTATATCTATTCCTTGTTACTTTTTATGTTTTTATTTTTTCAATTTTAATAGTTATTTCTGTTTATGACATTCGTCATAAGGTCATTCCAGATAAGCTTGTTGTTATTTTTATTATCACTTCTTTTCTTTCTCTCTTTATAAATCATTTTGGTATTGGACCTCTATTTATTTTGCCATCGATTCCTTTTGTTATAGCAGGACCAGTATTAGCCCTACCTTTTGCTTTCTTGTGGCTAGTGTCAAAGGGTAAATGGATGGGTCTAGGCGATGCAAAGCTTATGTTAGGAATTGGTTGGATGCTGGGTCTTTCGATTGGACTTGCTTCGATAATATTGGCCTTTTGGATTGGAGCTATAGTAAGCTTGTCTATTATGTTCTTTACTCTTAAGAAAATAAGTATGAAGACGGAGATTCCATTTGCCCCATTTCTAATAATAGGAGCCTTGATAGCTTTTCTGTTTAGTCTAAATATTTTTTCATTAGCCTCTTTATTCCAGTTTTAATTAATTATATAAATGTATAGAAATATTAAAAAAATAATAAATAATTGTAAAATATCTACAGAGAAGGGCTCCCGTTTTATTAAGTTGTATTCAACTTGTTTAAAACGCAGTCCTGAGTACTCGAAGGGCCTAACCCTTGTAGAATTGATGGTTGTTATTTCTATCTTTCTTATTATTACTGGGGTTGTAATTTTTAATTATGGTAATTTTAGCTCTACTGTTTCTCTGCAAAATCTCACAGATGATATAGCCCTATCTATCCGTAAAGCACAAGGGTTTGCTATTGGGGCTCGTGCGGCCAAAGATACAACTGGAAATCTAGATTTTAACTACAGTTATGGTATTCATTTTTCTGTAAATACAGGTGGCGCTGACTTAGAAGGGTCAAATAGATCTTTTGTATTATTTTCTTCTCCAAATAAAGAGTATAATCCGACTGGAACTGTATGTGATGGGTCTAATGAATGTGTGGAATTATTTAATATTTTAAGTATAGATGAAATAAAAGAAATAAAAGCATATGATGCGTCTGGAAATTTAATCCCTAATTCAGAAACTTCTTCTGTTGATATTGTTTTTACTCGCCCAAACCCCAAGGCAGATTTCTGCTACAAGAGATTGGTCAGTAGTAGTTGTGAAACTGCTTCATATGTTGAAGTTAAAATATCAAATGGCCGAGCAGGTGATGAATACAAAGAAAAAGTTATCTCAGTTCAAAATACTGGACAGATAAGTATACAATAATAATATGAATATTTTAAACAAATTAAAAAAGAATAAGGAAGGATTTACTCTAATAGAACTTATGGTTGCTACAAGTTTATTTACAATTGTCATGCTTATGGGAGTTGGAGCCCTTGTTACTTCTTCAAACTCATCAAAATCTGCTCAAAAATTGAGAATTGCTGTAGATAATGTAAATCTTGCTATGGAAACTATGACGCGTGAACTTCGTACAGGGACTCATTTTTATTGTGGGGGGAATATGACTCCTTACTTTGTGGGAGATTGTCCCGCCGGAACTTTTGGTGATATTATTACTTTTAACCCACAACAAGTGGGAGTAAATCCACCATCGAGGGTTGGATATTATTTGAAGAAAAGAGTAGTCAATGGAGTTGATCAAGGAACCTTTACCCTACAGAGATGTGAGGTATTTGCTACTAATTGTTCGGATATAGTTTCATCAAATGTTAATGTAACGAAACTCAAGTTTTATGTTAAAGGATCAGAACTTCCTCCTACGGATACCATTCAACCTTCTGTTGAAATTTTGATGAATGGAGTTGTAAAAATAAAAGGCAAAGAGGTACCATTCACACTTCAATCAATGGCTACACAAAGGTCATCAGAATAATAGGGCTTTACCCCCACACCAAATTTAGTGTTATTGTGTAGTATTTCAAACAGTTTTAATATAATATTTAATATATGAAGATCAAATTTTTTACAAATTTAATAAAGCGACACAATAAAAATACGACACTAAATTTAGTGTCGGGGTTTACTATTATCGAAGCACTCGTAGCGGTATTCATTTTGTCCGTTTCAGTTGCTTCAATGTTGGGTGTTACTGCAACCAGTGCCTCTCATGCTAGATATGTAAACAATGAAATAACAGCCAACTATCTTTTGCAGGAAGCTATTGACTCAATACGCAATAGTCGCGATACTATAGCATTTCAAATGAAAGATGATTTAGTTAATGGAGGTTGGAATAATTTCTTAAAGAGATATGGATATGATATTAGTAATGGAGCTAAAACTAAATGTTTTTCTGATAAAGGTTGTTATTTGGAAATAGACAAATTTGAAGCCAAAAACTTATCCAGTCCTGACATTTCTGAGTGTGATACAGCAGGATGTAAATCTTTAAGCTATGATCCTACTTTAACTTCTTCACTTTTCTATTATTATAGTACAGACAACACTAATCTCAGCTTTTTTAATCGAAAGATAATTATGGTTATAAACCCTACCAATCCTGATGAAGTTAAAGTTACTGCAAAAGTAGAATGGAGGAATGTTGATTATACTTCAAACACAAAGACTCAAGAGTTATCAATCAGTCTTTTAAATTGGCAAAATTAAATGAAAACAAAAAATAGAAAAATAAATAATGGAGGGTATGCAATATTATTTACAGTAGTAATTGTGGGTATTATTACTGCCATTACTATTGGATTGTCTACTTCTGCATACAAACAAGCTATTCTTTCTTCTGTCGCAAGAGATTCAACAACGGCTTTTTATCAAGCCGATATAGGGTCTGAATGTGCTTTATATGCCGAAAAAGTTCAAGTACTAGATCCTAATAATACGAATACTACATTTACATGTGCGGGTACCACATTAGATTTTAACAGTCCTAGTGCAAATCAATACACGTTATACCCACAAGATGAAACATCACTTTCTAAATGTTTTCGTATTGATGTTAATAAAGATATATCATTGGGTCCTATTTCGACCGAGATAGTGACAAGAGGGTACAATAAATGCAAAAAAGATAATATCAGGACTGTTGAACGTGGAATTAAAATTACATATTAAAAAATGGAAGATCTAAAAATAAAAAATCGAATATTGAAACTTCGGGAGGAGATTTCGAGATTACGAAATGAATATCATGTAAAGAATAATCCAAAAGTGACAGATGACGTCTATGAATCCCTGACTCGTGAGCTGGATGGACTTGAAAGTAAATATCCAGAATTTGCAGACGAGAATAGTGCTGTCCGTAGAGTTGCTGGAGTGCCTTTGTCAAAATTTAAGAAAGTAAAACATGAGAGTAGGATGCTTTCGATGAATGATACTTTTTCATATGACGAAGTGAAAGAATGGGAAACTCGTATATCTAAACTTTTAAATAAAAAGCACTCATATTTTTGCGAAGTAAAGTTTGATGGTTTGTCAGCCTCTCTTATTTATAAAGATGGGGCTTTTGTAGAAGGTTCAACGAGGGGTGATGGATATATAGGGGAGGATGTCACAGAGAATTTAAAAATGATAAATAGCATTCCTCTTAAGTTAACCCCTCCGTATCCTTCTCATCTAGAAGTTCATGGAGAAGTATTAATGCCCAAAAAAGTTTGGATTGCTCTAAATAAAATACAAGAACGTGAAGGGAAGCCAACTTTTGCCAATACTCGCAATGCCGCCGCCGGCTCTCTTCGTCAGCTAGACCCCAAAATTGTTCAAGAAAGGAAATTAGACTTTTTCCCTTGGGATTTAGCTTCTATTGAATATAATGGTAAAAAATTAGAGATTAAAAATCATTCCGATAAACATAAAATTTTAAGAGATTTAGGATTTTTTCTAGATCCTCATGAAAAAAAAGCCCAAGATTTAAAAGAGGTATTTTCTTTTATTGAAGATATTGGGAAAATTCGAGCCGATTTACCTTATGGCTCAGACGGTGTTGCTATCTCTGTCGATGAATTAGACTTACAAGAGAAATTGGGAATAGTTGGAAAAGCTCCTCGTTATATGACAGCTTTTAAATATCCAGCCGAAAGAGCGACAACTATTGTGACAAATATTACGGTGAGTGTAGGGCGTACCGGAGTTTTGACTCCGGTGGCACATTTCAATTCTACTTTTGTTGCAGGTTCAAGTGTATCAAAAGCAACATTGCACAATATGGATCAAATAGAAAGACTTGATATTCGCATAGGTGATACGATTGTTATTCAAAAGGCGGGGGATGTTATTCCAGAGGTAGTAGAAGTTCTGACTAAGATGAGAGGTGGTAAAGAAAAGAAATTTAAAATGCCAAGTATTTGTCCGATGTGTGAATATAAGGTAGAGCAAAGAAAAGCTGGACTCGCAGGAAACTCCTCATCTGTCGCCTTTTACTGTACAAATAAAAATTGCCCAGCCAGAAACAGTAGAGGGATGCAACACTTTGTAAATGCTTTTGAGATTTATGAGATCGGCCCAAAAATTATTGATAGATTAAAAGAAGAAGGACTTATCGGAGATAGTGCTGACTTATTTACACTAGAAAGTGCCGACCTTTCCGGATTGGAAAGATTTGGAGAAAAATCAGCCGATAATATTATAAATTCTATAGAAGAACACAAAAAAGTTCTATTTTGGCGGTTTATTTACGCTCTTGGTATTATTCACGTCGGAGAACAAACAGCTCGAGATTTGGCAAATCATTTCCATAATCTAAAAAACCTAATGAGTGTAAGCATAGAGGATATAAATAATATAGAGAACATTGGACCAATCGTTTCGGAGAGTGTCTTTAATTATTTTCATGATAAAAGTAATTTACATTTCATAGAAAAGCTTTTAGTAAATGGAGTTTCTATTATTGAAGAAAAGAAAAAGACAGGAAATCTAACTGGTAAGATTTTTGTTCTGACTGGTACACTTCCAACCCTTTCTCGTGAAGATGCCAAAAAGAAAATAATAGAAAATGGAGGGAAGGTTTCTTCTTTGGTTTCCATTAAGACAGACTATGTGTTAGTGGGTGTTGAAGCTGGTAGTAAATACAAAGAGGCACAAAAACTTGGTATAAAAATTATAACAGAGTCCGAATTTCTGAAAATGCTATAAATATGTTATTCTCTAATTATGACCTTAGAAGATATTAAAAAATTAGCAAATCTGGCTCGTATAGATATGGAGGAAGTTGAAATGGGAGAAATTGCCAAGGATTTTGATGCTATTTTGGCGTATGTTGGACAAGTGCAAGAAGCTGCTATGGAAGGTGGTACTAGAGGAGAAGTTTCAAAAGTATCCGAAAGTTATCCTTTATATAACATAATGAGAGAAGATGTTGTCACAAATAAAGAAGAAGAATTTACGGATAAGATTATGAAACTTGCCCCAAATACTGAGAATGGATATCTTAAAGTAAAACAAATATTATGATTGATTTAAAAAGTTTAACAATAGAAAATACACATAATCATTTTAAGAATGGTGATTTTACTATTAGAGAATTAGTAGATGAATATCTAAAAGTAATTAAAAATAATAATGAAAGAATAAATGCGTACTTAGAAGTCTATGATGATATAGATGAACAGATAAAAAAAGCAGAGGAAATGTTTAAGGGTGGTACTGCCACCATCTTGACGGGGATACCTTTTTCATTAAAAGATAACATTTTGATGGAAGGGCACATTGCTTCATCTTCTTCAAAAATTTTAGAAAATCACGTAGCTACTTACGATTCTTTTGTTGTAGCAAAATTAAAAAAAGAAGGTGTAATATTTCTAGGTAGAACAAATATGGATGAATTTGCAATGGGAAGTTCTACTCAGACGAGTGCTTATGGAATAACCCGAAATCCACTAGATGAATCTCGGGTTCCTGGTGGTTCTTCGGGTGGTCCTGCTGCATCTGTAGCAGGGGATATGGCTCTTGTAGCTTTAGGAACCGAGACTTGTGGTTCTATTAGACAGCCTGCTGCTTTTTGTGGGCTTGTGGGCTTAAAACCAACATATGGAATGATTTCTCGTTCTGGAGTTATTTCTTTGGCTAGTTCTTTAGATCAAGTTAGTCCTCTGGGTAGAACTGTAAAGGATACAGAAATTATTTTTAATGCGATGTCATTTCATGATGAGAAAGATAGTACTTCTATTCCAAACGAAATGAGAATAATAAAAGATAAAACAATACAAAAAAGGATTGGTATTCCTAGAAAGTTTTTATCAGGAGAAGGTATTGATAAAGAAGTAATGAAAAATTTCGAAGAAAGTTGTGATAAATTGAAAAAAGCAGGTTACGAATTAGTGGATGTAGACTTACCCTCCATAAAATATTCTCTTGCTGTTTATCATGTGCTTATGCAAGCTGAAGCCTCAAGTAATCTAGCTCGCTTTGATGGTATAAGATATGGAAGAAGTGTTGAGAGTGACAAGCTTTATGATGTTTATGCAAAGAGTAGAGGAAGTGGTTTTGGTAAAGAGACTCGTAGAAGAGTATTACTTGGGACGTATATTTTGTCTCATGGGTACTATGACGCTTATTATAATTCAGCATTAAAAGTTAGACAGATGATTAAAGATGAACTGACAAGCTTTTTTAAAGATTTTGATGTATTTATGACACCAACTGTACCTTTTTTGCCATTTAAACTTGGCGAGAAATTAGATGATCCTATTGGTATGTATTTGTCAGATTTATTTTCTGCCCCTGCTAATTTAGCAGATATTCCTTCAATAGCGATTCCTTCTGGCAAATCAGAAAGTGGATTACCCTTTAGTATTCAATTTACCGCCCCTTACTTACGTGAAGATATCCTCTTTACTATTGGGAAAGAATTTGAAAAACTAGTATAATAACAAAGTATGCAACCAACAACTGTTGTACAAACAATAAATCAAAAGCCTATCTTTGATCCGACATATTTAAACATGGAGTATGTTTTTGATAAAATAGCAAATTCTATAAATCCAATTATTTCAGCTATTACCGATGTAAATACATGGCAGACTATTGGAATAATATCAGTTCTCATATCAATACTTGCTCTTTTTGTAATAATTTTTTCACTTGTTCGAATGTATGAGATACAAGTCTTCGATAGGGAAGAAATTGAACACGAGATTAATCATGCTTTGGCAAAAGATAAGGAAATGGAAAGACTTTTAAATCCAAAATGGAAATACATCCTTACTTTAATTGAAAGTCCAAATGAATCTGATTGGCGAATTGCAGTAATGGAATCGGATTCTCTTCTTGAAGAAAGTTTCAAAGAACGTGGGCTCATCGGGAGTACAATGTCGGATCTATTAGAAGAGGCAAAGCTAAACGGCTATCCGGGTATCCAGGGGGCTTGGGATGCGCATCTGATTCGTAATAAAATCGCTCATGAAGGGTTAGATTATCCTTTTACACAAATAGAGGCGCGTCGCGTCGTAAAGTTATATCAAAATGTTTTTGAAGGATTAGGAGTAATTTAAAAAGAGTAGCTAAAGCTACTCTTTTTAAATTGCGCGGTCGACCGGACTTGAACCGGCAACCTCTCACGTGACAGGCGAGTGCTCTAACCAGTTGAGCTACGACCGCATTTTTAAAACATAACATAAAATAGAAAATAATTCCATTTTATTGTGTCGATGGGAGGGCTCGAACCTCCGACCTTGGGCTTATGAGTCCCACGCTCTAACCAGCTGAGCTACATCGACATAATACAAAATAATCACCCAGATTCTTCTTCGGGTTCATGGACATGTTTTTGGTATGTCACTTACCGAATTGTTGCGGGAGGTCGAATCGAACGACCGTCTTAAGGTTATGAGCCTTACGAGATACCATTTCTCTATCCCGCTATATAATATTAAATTTTACAAACATCTATTTTTTCAAAGACTCATAACCGGTTATTCGCGCTATTAGTCCTTTCGGAGATACAATTTCTCTATCCCGCTATATATTTAAACGTATCAAGAACGTTTATCTTACTTAAGAAAAAAACCTTAATAAAGGCTTATAACACTGTTACTAGCTCTTTCTCTCAATATTTAAGTATAATAACCCGAATTAATAATTTTTGCAATGATTGAAAATAAGCTTATTCTATAGTATTCTTAGGTAGTTAGTTTTTTTATTGTAGCCGTCATAGCTTAGTGGTAAAGCACTGTCTTGGTAAGACAGAGACCGTGAGTCCGATTCTCACTGACGGCTCCGCAATTAAAGCCACATCGTTTTTAGCGAAATTTTGGCGGGCGGAGCGAAGCTCCGCCCAAGGATTTAAAGGATTTCCATATGCTTTTTGTTTTTGGAGGGTGAGTTTTAAGTTTACTCATTAAAATATGTAAATTATGTTAATATGTATTTATATATGAAGACAGAAATAATAAAATCACATATAAGCAACTTTGAATCAAATTCACACAAGACCAGTGAGGGAGTTGAATTCTGGCTTGCTCGTGATTTACAAGAGCTTTTAGGATATGACAAGTGGGATAATTTCATAAAAGTTATATCAAAAGCTAAAATAGCTTGTGAAAATAGCAAACAAGTAGTTTCTGACCATTTTGCCGACGTCGGGAAAATGGTTAAACTTGGTTCAGGAAGCGAGCGGGAAATTGCAGATATAATGCTTACTAGATATGCTTCTTATTTGGTAGCTCAAAATGGTGATTCTAAAAAAGAGGAAATTTCTTTTGCTCAAAATTATTTTGCAGTGCAAACAAGAAAGTTTGAAATTATAGAAAAACGAATACAAGAATTTGAACGAGTTACTGCTAGGCAAAAATTAACAGAAACTGAAAAAGAATTATCAGGTATTATTTATCAACAAACTGGCAGTGATAAGAATTTTGGATTGATTAGAAGTAAAGGGGATAAAGCCTTGTTTGGTTTTACAACTGGAGAAATGAAAAAGCGACTTGGTGTTCCGGAAGGTCGAGCACTTGCTGATTTTCAGCCAACAATTATTTTGAAAGCAAAAGATTTTGCAACAGAAATCACTATTTTCAATTCAAAGAACAAAAATTTAAAAACAGAACAAGCTATTTCAGAAGAACATATTACAAATAATCGTAGTGTCAGAAAAACACTCATTGGTCGTGGAATTATTCCAGAGAGACTTCCAAAAGAAGAAGATATCAAAAAGATTGAACGAAAACTAAAATCTGATGAAAAGAAAGGCTTGAAAAAGGTAGATAAGCTTGGAAAATAATGTATGAACCTAACTTTCAAAATAGAAATAGCCGATAAGTATATAAGCTATTCTCAAAAAGCACGCGTATTAACTGAAGATTGGGTATTGAGTGAAATATATTGCCCGAGTTGTGGTAATAGTATTTATGATTATGATAACAATAAACCTGTCGCAGATTTTTACTGTAAAAGATGCTCAGAAGATTTCGAATTAAAATCTAAAAAAGGAAAGATTGGTAAAAAAGTTTCTGCTGGAGCTTATTCTCAGATGATAAAGAGAATTAATTCGTCCCAAAAACCGAATTTCTTTTTTATGGGGTACATGGTCGAAATGTGGAATGTGAATGATTTTTTTGTTATTCCAAAACACTTTTTTGTATCAGAAATTATTGAAGAAAGAAAACCGCTTACAGAAAGTGCCAGACGAGCTGGCTGGGTTGGTTCAAATATACTATTTTCAAAAATACCAAAAGCGGGGCAAATTTTTTATGTTGAAAACGGGAAAGAGCTAGAGAAAAAAGATGTTTTGGAAAAATGGCAGAAAACAGTATTTCTAAAGCAAATTAAAAAAGCTGATGCCAAAGGTTGGATTTTGGATATTATGAACTGCATTGATGCTTTAAATAAGAAAGAGTTTATACTACAAGATGTCTATGATTTTGAAAAAGATTTATCTGTTATTCACCCTGAAAACAAAAATATAAAGCCGAAAATCAGACAGCAATTACAATTTTTGAGAGATAAAGGTTATCTTGAATTTATTGAGGCTGGGAAGTATCGACTTAAGTAGTTGACTTTATTTTTTATTTGATCAAGGATATAGTATATGAATACAAAATTACAATTATTAGAAAAAGAAATAGAAGTGTTGGCGAACAATTACAGGACTGATTGGAAGGAGGACTTATGGGAAAGTGAAAAAATTGAGGAATACGGTTTAAACGAATTTATTGGTGGTAAAGCAGATGCTTACGAAGATTGTTTAGATTTAATTAAAAAATGTATACAAACTAGCTAACCAATGGTATTCAGTAAGAGTTTTAGCCATCCTAGCTCATCTGGTAGAGCAATTCATTCGTAATGAATAGGTGCCGAGTTCGAGACTCGGGGATGGCTCCAGTTTATTTATAGAATTTTTTAATTCTCTCCGACGCCTCTTTCACTTGTTTAAGTGGTGGTACTAAAGCAAACCTTACAAAATTTTTTCCTGGATTAAATCCATCTTTATCTACATCAGAAATCCATGCTCCAGGGGTGACTACTATGGCGATATCTTTATCTAGAAGTTGTTTGGCAAATTCAACAGAATTAATTCCATTTGGAGTTTTAAGCCACAGGTAGAAAGTGGCTTCACTTTTACAATTTGTCCAACCTATTTGCTTAAAAGTTTCTAGCATTATATCTCTTTTTTCTTTATATTCATCTCGCATCTGTTTTGCATGAGCTTCATCATTTAGTGCAGAGATTGCAGAAGTTTGTATAAAGTCGGGAGTTCCTGAATCGATATTTGTTTTTAATTTTTTAAACTTTTCTATTATTCTCTGGTCTCCGGCAACCCAGCCGACTCGATACCCGGTCATATTGTTTCTCTTACTCAAAGAATAGAAAGTTATGATACCCTCCTTTGCAATCTCAAGTATTGAAATTGGTTTTTTGTCGAAATATGTATCTATATAGCACCCTTCATCGGCAGCTATAATTATATTGTGTTTGTGTGCCCAGTTTATCAATCCTTCATAGTATTCTTTCGTAGCGCATGCGCCAGTAGGGGAATTGGGATAATTAATCCAAATTATTTTTGCTTTCTTTATTATATCTTCTGGTATGGATTGATAATCCAGCAAGAAGTCACTCTCTTCTTTCAAAGAAACAAAGTAAGGTATACCCCCTGCGAATATTGTTCCAGTCTTCATAGGAGGGTAGCCCGGGTTTGGAAGTATGACAATGTCACCCTCGTTTATAAAGGCTTGTGGAAAGTGAAATACTGCTTCTTTTGAGCCAAGTGTTGAGCAAATTTCAGTCTCACCGTCTATCCCTATTCCAAACCTTCTATTCATCCATCTGGAGACTGCTTGTCTGTATTCTTTCTGGCCTATATAGCTTGGATACCCAGCTTTTGAATATGAATCTAAGGCAATCTTTACAGCATCTCTCACAAACTCTGGAGTTTCGGCTGTTGGGTCTCCAACTCCAAAATCTATAGGAGTTACCCCCTCACTTTTAAGCTTAGCCACTATTTTGTTCACTTCATCGAAAGCGTAGCCTCCTATTTTATTTAATTTATCTGAGCCTGTTATATTCATAATTTATTTGAATTTAAAGCGAAGCAAATTATTTTATAATATCCATCTTTTTAAGTACTGCTTCTACCTGTCCTCCATTCTCTTCAGCTATTTCACACATTGGAAGTCGATAAATATTTTGGCATAGTCCCATTTTGTATGATGCATACTTTACTGGGATTGGATTCGTCTCTATGAAAAGTATTTTGAATAAGTCGGCTAGTTTTGCATTTACTTCTTCTGCATTTGCAAAATCTTTCTTAAGAGCACTACTTACCATTTCTACCATGTCTTTGGGAACTATGTTTGAAGCGACTGATATGATCCCATCTGCTTCGTAATTTTTTATTATTTCAAGTGTTATATTGTCATCCCCTGAGAGAACAGTGAAGTCATTTAACTCTAGTTCGCACGCAGACTTGATCTGGTTCAGATCTCCCGAAGCTTCTTTAACCCCTACAATGTTTTTTACTTCTGTGGCTAGTTTATACAAAGTAGTAGTTTCTAAATTTACCCCTGTACGTCCTTTTATATTGTACAAAAATACAGGAAGACTAGTGGATTCTGCTATTGTTTTAAAATGAAGATAGAGGCCTTTTTGAGTAGGCTTGTTGTAGTAGGGATTCACAAGTAGCACTATGTCTGCTCCTGCTTCTTCTGCAGATTTTGTCTTCTCGACTGACTTCTTCGTATTGTTCGTGCCAGTCCCTGCCATTATAAAACACTTATCACCTACTTTTTCTTTGGCTCTTTTGATAAGATCTATACATTCTTCATCGGTTATAGTTGGGGACTCTCCTGTAGTTCCATTGATTATGATTCCTGTTACTTTCGCTTCCACTTGTCTTTCTATAAGCTTATCGAAAGATCTCCAATCTATACTCCCGTCTTCATTGAAGGGGGTTATCATTGCTGTCCACACACCTTTGTATTTGTTGTTTTCCATATTATTTTTCATTTAGAAAATCATTCATATTAAATAGACCTTTTTTGTTCTCCATCCACTCTATTGCCTTGACCGCCCCTAGTGCATACCCGCCCCTGTCTCTTGCACTGTGCGTGATAGTGATAGTGTCTGACGCTGAATCAAAACCTACAGTGTGACTGAAGTTTACAGGCCCACCTCGTGTTGAAGAGAAGTGAATTTCATTTGGTTCTATTTTTCTATCTAGTTTGTCGTAAAATACTTCACTTTTTCTTCCTATTTTCTCCAAGAGTATTTTTGCTATTTCTTTAGCTGTACCTGAGGGGGAGTCTGACTTGTTCTTGTGATGTAGTTCTGTACCCCAGATGTCATATTCATCATACTCATTTATTAGCTCTCCTGCTTTCGCTATTATTTGATAGTACATATTTACTCCGATAGAGAAGTTGGCTGACCACATTATTCCGATATCATTTTCTTTTGCAATTTTTTCAATTTCAGGTAGTTTTTCGTACCAGCCAGTTGTTCCAATTACTAGATTCTTCTTTGCGAGGGCTACTCTCTTGGCATTTTCTATTATAGATGAAGACTCCGAAAAGTCGACAACTAAGTCAACGTCTTCTAGGGGTGCTTCGTTTGTAGTTTTATGAGTTGCCTCTTTGTTGTTGGGATCTATGGTGATATCTACTTTGTGTCCTTTAGATTCTGCTATTTCTTTGACAGACTTTCCCATAGAACCAAGACCGATAATAGCTATACGCATATATTGTATTAAAAGTTAAATAGTTTTTAATGTATAAATTCTAGCAAAAATAGGGATTTTTTGCTAGAAAGATTTATTTTTGATAGAATTTAAAAATGCAAAACAAAAAACTAGCTATTGTAGGGGTGACTGGTTTGGTAGGGCAAGAAGTTTTAAATATATTAGTTTCAAAAAAGATTGTTCCCGATATAGACGTGGACAATCTACTGTTTGTGGCCTCAGATAAATCTGTAGGGAAGGTTATTTCTTTTTTAGGAAAAGAAGTCAAGGTAATATCTGTTGAAGACGCGATTTTAGAAAAGCCAGACTATGTGATCATGTCAGCTGGAGCAACTCTTTCAAAAGAAGTTGCCCCCAGATTTGTCGAAGGGGGAGCTATTGTCATAGACAATTCATCTGCATGGAGAACTTTCCCCGAAATTCCACTTATTGTTCCAAGTATTCCAAACCCTCTTTTAGATTTAAATATGAAGTCTGGCATTATTGCCAATCCAAACTGTGTTGCAATTATGATCGCTATTGCCATCGCTCCTTTCTCTAGTATGGGTGTAGATATGGTACTGGTGAGTGTTATGCAGTCTGTTTCAGGAGCAGGGTATAAAGGTATAAATGCTTTAAGAGAAGAGTTAGAAAATAACGACGGGGTAAAAGCTTCCATGTCTTCGTTTGTTTCAAATATTGCAAACAATATAATTCCTGCCTCGGCTATGAGTAGTACCGTTCCAAAATATAATGATGAAGAAGCTAAGATGATGTTTGAAGTTCCAAAGATTTTAGGTAAGTCGGTAAAGTTCTCCTCTCAATCCTGTAGAGTTCCTGTGGCAAGAGGGCATAGTGCGATGATGCGAGTTTTCTTTAAAGAAGAACAAGATGAAGCAAACTTGATAGATATTCTAAAAAAGGCACCCCAGATCAAATATTCCGAAGAACCTCTTGGTCCTTATGATACAGTTGGTAAAGATTATGTAATAGTTAGAAGCTTCCGCCAAGATATCAACAACAAGAATGTCTTTGAATTCTTCGTAGCTTCAGACAATCTTCGTGTTGGGGCTGCTTATAATGCAGTCGCTATATTGGGGAAATTATTAGGTGTATATAACGAGAAGAATTATTCTTAATATGGAAATACAAGTATTTAAATGTGGGGGTAAATTTTTTGTTTCAAATATTATTCAATCGTTTTTTAACGAATTAAAAGACAAGATAGAAAGTCATAGAACTGTTTTTGTTATTTCAGCCATGGCAGGTATTACTAGACTTCTTCGACTTATTTTCATAATAAAAACAGAAGTAAAAATAGACGAAGAATTAAAGACTCTCATGATATCGCTCTGTATGAATGAATTTAAGAGGTACCACACTGAATTTATTTTTAAATTATTCTCTGAGACAGATAGGGGGGCGGTGATCGATAATTTTGAACTATTGTTTAGTAAATTAGAAGGTACTATCAATCTTTATAAATCAGAAGATAGAAAGGACTTATTTTATGCATCAGTATTGCAATACGGCGAAATTGCTAGTTCGGAGATTTTAAGTAAGTATATAAATACTTTAGGTATAAAGAATAAATGGTTTGATGCGAGAGAGTATGTAGTAACCGACAGTAATTACAGAGAAGCCGAAATTTTAAATATTAAAAATGATTTTAAAGAATTTTTTAAGGAGGGAGATATTCTCATTACTCAAGGTTTTATCGGTCGTGATGAAAAAGGGGAGAATACAGTCGTCGGGTTTGATGGTAGTGACTACTCAGCAGCAGAGTTTGCTAATTCTCTTTCAGAGTCTGGTGGGGAGGTTTCTCTTACTTACTGGAAGGATGTCGATGGAGTTTACGAGGAGAACCCTGTGAAGAACCCTGAAGCCAAATTAATAGACCAGATGACCCGCAAGGAATATATACAAAATACAGTAAAGAACAATTCCTTCGTTGTTCGCCCTGATTCTATCTCAAGCCTAAACGAAAACATTGAAGTCACCATCCGCTCCTTCATGAACTTCGAAAATCAGGGCACAAAAATAAAATAATTTTAGGAATGATGTATGAGGCCTTGCCTCACACATCATCATAAAAACATATTTAATAGTTGCGCACAGGTCAGACCTGTGACATATCTATTTAATATGATAATATAATAGATATGGCTATTCGAGATAAAAATTTAGTTCCAGAAGAATATTATCATTTGTATAATCGTGGAAATGATAAAAAGAAAATTTTTTTAGACGAAGAAGATTATGATCGTTTTGTAAAGCTATTATACATATGTAACTCCAAAAAAGAATTCAAATTTAAATATTCTGTAATACGAAGTAAAATAGATGCTTTTGATTTCGAAAGAGGAGAACCCCTAGTTTCTGTTCTTTCTTGGGTTTTAATGCCGAACCATTTTCACATAATTTTAATTTGTCACAGGTCCGACCTGTGTACCGAGAAGTATAATCCTATTACAGAATTCATGAGAAAGGTTTCTACTGCATATGTAATGTATTTTAATAAAAAGTATGAAAGAACAGGAGGATTGTTTGAGGGTAGGTTTAAATCAAGACACATAGGAGAAGAAAATTATTTTAATTATATTTTTTCTTATGTACACTTAAACCCTATAAAGTTAATTCAGAAAGATTGGAAAGAGAAAGGGATTTTTGACAAGAATAAAGCTAAAGATTTTCTAGAAAATTATAAATATTCTAGTTTTCAGGATTATTTTGGTAAAAAGAGGAAAGAAGAGGGAATAATAGATAAAAAGTCTATTCCTGAGTATTGCCTTTGTAATCATGCAAAAGACCTATTTGTGTGGATTAATAAAGGTGCATATTAGTTGTCACAGGTCGGACCTGTGAATGCTTCTAGACATATTGTGAATATTTTATACAGGCCATCACTAATATTATTTAGTGAAAATTTTAGTATATGATACAATATACTTATATGAAAATAGGAATAACTCTTACATCTTCACTCTCGGTCGGGCAAGAATATATTAATCTTACTCGTACTGTTGCCGAGATTCTTGCTCGCGAAGGATTTAGTATTGTGTATGGAGGTACTGAATATGGAATGATGGCCGAGCTTGCAAAAAGTTACAAAGAAGCCGGTGGCACTGAATTGATTGGTGTTATGTCTGAAGAATTAAAAAGTGTAACAAAAGGATATAAGGCATTTGAAAATCTTGATAAAACTATTTGGACAAATCAAATGGGTGAACGTATCCGTACAATTAGTGATATTTCTGATGGATTTGTGATTCTTCCAGGAGGGTATGGGACTCTCGAAGAGATAATGAGTATCGTAGGAGGAAAAGCTAATAAAATTTATGACAAACCTATTATTGTATTAAATCATAGTCATTATTACGATACTCTACTTTCATTTTTTGATGAAATGCAAAAAAAGCAATTTAGTAAGATTAAAATACAAGAATTAGTCCATGTATGTGAAAATCCAGATGATATAGTAAATTACTTTAAATCTTATTCTCAAACTATTTTGCCTGATAAGTTTGTGTAGATCTCTGAACATTCTCTTAATTTCGGAGTTATTTAATATAAAAAACCAAAGAAACACAAAAAACCATGAAAATTTCGTAAATTTCATACATACAATTTCATACATACAACTAAAATCTGCTCTTGACAATAGTGACCACAAGGAATAATCTTAAAGAAAACAATTTTTAACTAAAAATCAATTTTTTAACTCTTTAAATTTATAGCCATGAAAAAAATTATTGCATTAATTGTTATTTTTTGTGCTTTCAATGTAGCACGAGTAGAGGCGCAGATTGATTCAAAACCAGTTGCAGAATTTGAATTTACTGTTCCCACTTCTTACGATCACGATAATCAAATTGACGTATCGGTGAAGAGAGCAAAGCTAGATAAGCTTTATTCATCTGTTGAAAATTTAACAAGTGAAAATTTTGCTAAAGTTACTAATAAATTAGTCTCTGGGAAAACTTACATTGTTAAAATTTTCGAAATGAATCCTGAAGGAGCAACAAGTCAAGAATGTTTGGCTTTTTTAAAAAATCAAGATGTCATTTTGGTTGGAGCTCAAGGTTTAACTCTCGTGTATGATCTAATGAAAGAAAAATTACCGAAAGATAAAGTAATTTTTTCTTTTGATAAAAAAGAAAATCTATGGACTTCTTCTGATGGGAATCACGGAATTCCTTTTCTAAGGACATACACAAAAGAAGAAGGTGATTATGCTTTTGGTGTAAACACTTTTGAGTATGACTTTGTTGGCAATAATGGTTGCCTGATGGCTTTCTTTGAAAAGTAACATTTTTAATTAGTTGAATTATAAATTTGAGCGAGGATTTTATCCCCGCTCATTTTTAATTTCTGAAAAATCGGACATTTTGGTATGATAGGAGAATGGTAGTAGATACAGAAGGGATAAAAAAAGAAATAGAGAAGCTTGAGAATGATATGATCCAGGGGGATTTCTGGTCTGATAAAGTAAGGGCCCAAGAATCTATTAAGAAATTGGGTGAACTTAAGGATGAACTTTTAGGCAGTGAGAAATACGATAAAGGTAATGCTATCCTTTCTATTCTCTCGGGGGCTGGGGGAGATGATGCGGAGGACTTCTCGGGAATGCTTCTTCATATGTATTTAAAATATATTGAAAACAAGGGCTGGCAAGCAACATTAATTCATGAAAACAAGAATGATGTAGGAGGGTATCGTAATGTATCTATAGAAATCACAGGCAAGAGTGCTTATGGTACGCTTAAGAATGAGTCTGGAGTCCATCGCCTTGTACGCATTTCACCATTTAATGCAAATGCGAAGAGGCATACCTCCTTTTCTTTAGTTGAAGTTATTCCTAAATTAGAAAAGAACAACGATGTCATAGTCATACCCCCAGAAGATTTGAAAATTGAATTTTCAAAGTCAGGTGGCCCTGGTGGGCAGAATGTAAATAAAAGGGAAACAGCCGTTCGAGTCGTTCACTTACCTACCAGTATATCCGTAGCAGTTTCGACAGAACGTTCCCAAGAGCAGAATCGTGAAAAAGCAATAGAAATGCTAAAAGGCAAGCTTTTCAAGAAAAGGGAAGTTGACGAAGCTCGAGAAAAGGCCGGACTCTCCATTTCAAAGACAACAGAGATAGAGTGGGGAAGCCAAATCCGCTCATATGTACTCCATCCTTACAAGATGGTCAAGGATCATAGGACAGGAGTAGAACTTCGGGATGTTGACGCCGTGCTCGAAAGTGGCATGATAGATGAATTTATTGTTGCGGAGGCAACATTGTGATAAAATTAGAGAATTAATGATTTACTTTGATAATGTTACAAAAAAATATAAAGATAATTCTTCCCTAGAAGAGGTAACCTTGTCTATTACTGCAGGAGAATTCGTCTCTATCGTTGGACATTCAGGAGCAGGTAAGACTACTCTCACCAAGCTTATACTGGCCGAAGAGGCTCCAACATCTGGAACTGTTTTTTTTGAATCTACAGATATTCACAAGCTTTCTAAACGTGACCTTATGAATTTCCGTCGCAAGGTTGGTGTTGTTTTTCAAGATTTTCGCTTATTACAAGGCAAGACAGCTTATGAAAATATTTCCTTTGCTATGGAAGCAACCGGGAAGAGCGATGAAGATATCATAGAAGATGTGCCTCATGTCCTAGAGCTTGTTGATCTTACCAATAGAGCTTTTCATTTCCCCCATCAGCTTTCAGGTGGAGAGAAGCAACGTCTAGCTATTGCTCGTGCTATAATCACTCAGCCAGATTTAATAATAGCAGATGAACCTACTGGTAATCTTGATCCGACAAATGCCGCTGAAGTCATAAACATTCTTAAAAAGATTAATTCGCTAGGAACTACTGTGATCCTCACTACTCACAACAAGGGAATAGTAGACCAAATAAATAAACGAGTTATAACTCTTGAAAATGGTCGCATAATCAGAGATGATAAAGAAGGTAAATATATGTTAAAATAGAATATATGTTAATTCATGCTAAAAGAATTATAAGGTCAGGATGGCATAGCTTCGTACGAAGTGGCTTTACTTCGATTGCTAGTGTTCTCATTATGACGATCACGATATTTGTAATTACATCACTTATATTTGTCCAAGCATCTCTCAATGCATCCCTCAATGACATTAAAGAAAAGGTAGATCTCACTATTTACTTTATACCAGGAGCAGAAGAGGTTTCTATTAAGAAAGTTGAAGAATCTTTAGTTAAATTACCAGAGATTAATAGTATTTCATATACAAGCGCATCAGATGCATTGTCCAATTTTAAAGACAAACATGCCAATGATTATCTTACTTTACAAGCGCTAGATGAGCTCAACGAGAATCCACTAGGAGCATCACTGAATATTAAAGCCAATGATCCCTCTCAATACGAGAGCATTGCTAAATATTTCGAGAGTGATAATGCTTTGTCAAAAGGAGCTCTTACTATTATAGACAAGATAGATTATCACCAGAATAAAATTGTTATTGATAGACTTACATCTATCATAAAAGGTGCAAAGAGTTTAGGCTTTGCTGTTTCTCTCGTTCTCATTATTATTTCCATAATCATTACCTTCAATACAATTCGCTTAATTATCTACATGTCCAAAGATGAGATTAGCGTCATGAAGTTGGTAGGAGCTGGTTTGAAGTATGTGCAGGGCCCATTTATAGTTTCAGGTATATTAGTAGGAATATCTGCTTCTATTCTCTCGATTATTATTTTCATCCCTATTTCTATCTGGTTAGGAAATCACATGACTGATTTTATAGGTATCAATCTTTATCAGTATTACAAATCAAATTTCTTGCAATTATTTATAATAATGCTTGGCTCCGGAATTTTCCTCGGAGGTATTTCCAGTTTCTTTGCTATTAGTAGATATTTAAGAAGAAAATAAAATATGAAATCATCCGTATCAAAGCTAGAGAGTAAATTATCTAACTGTAAGTATATCTTTGTAGTTGGTGGAGTTATCTCTGGCGTTGGGAAGGGAGTCGCTGCCTCTTCTATCGGCCTCCTTATGCAGTCCAGAGGTTACAAAGTAACTTCTATAAAAATTGATCCATATATAAATATTGACGCAGGGACCATGAATCCGACAGAGCACGGAGAAGTCTTTGTGTTGGACGATGGAGATGAATGTGATCAAGATATGGGGAATTACGAGCGATTCTTAGGGGTTGATCTGTGTCGTACAAATTATATGACGACTGGTCGTGTGTATCAAGAAGTTATTCGCAAAGAGCGTAACCTAGAATACAAAGGCAAAAATGTTGAAGTTGTTCCCGATGTTCCACTTGAAGTTATTCATAGGATTAAAGAAGCAACGAGGATAACTGGTTCCGATATAACTATAATTGAAGTAGGTGGAACTGTGGGTGAATATCAAAATGTCCTATTCCTTGAAGCTGCACGTATGCTCAAAACGAAATATCCAGCTGATGTAGCCTTTGTGCTAGTTTCTTATTTGCCAGTACCTTCAAATCTAGGGGAAATGAAAACAAAACCAACTCAATACGCTTCAAGGACTTTAAACTCCGCTGGAGTTCAAGCGGATATAATAATTGCTCGTGGACCTATAGCTCTTGATAAAAAACGCAAAGAGAAGATTGCCCTATTCTGTAATGTCTCTGAAGAAAATGTCATATCTGCTCCCGATGTCAAAAGTATTTACGATATTCCAATAAATTTTGAGAAAGATAAAATGGGGGAGACTCTTGAGAGAGTCCTTAGTTTACCCAAGCGTACAGCCAATCTAACTAAATGGAAAAATTTTGTATCTAAGACGAAGAATGGTAAAGAGAAGATAAAAATAGCCGTAGTTGGAAAGTATTTTGATTCAGGTGACTTTGTCCTTTCTGATGTGTATATATCTATTCTTGAAGCATTGAAATTCTCTTCATATGAGTCAGGTGTTGGTGTAGATATTTCTTGTGTAAATTCTAAAGATTTCGAATCCAAAAAGATTCCAGTATCTATGCTAAAGAAATACGATGGAGTAATTGTTCCAGGAGGTTTTGGTGAGAGTGGAATTGAGGGGATCATCATGGCCATAAATTATGCGAGAACTCACAATATTCCTTACTTTGGACTTTGTTATGGTATGCAACTCATGGTTATAGAATATGCAAGGAATGTATTGGGCCTGAAAGATGCCAATACTCGTGAGATAAATCCAGGCTCGAAGAATCTTGTGATAGATGTTATGGAGGACCAAAAGGCTAAAATTGAAAGTAAAAATATGGGAGGTAGTATGCGTTTAGGAGCATATCCTGCCAAATTAACAAAGGGGACAGTGGCACAAAAGGCTTATGGAACATCAGAGATATCAGAGCGTCATAGACATCGCTATGAAGTCAATAATGCTTACAGGGAGGCTCTGGAGAGTGCAGGACTGGTCTTTTCAGGTCTTTCACCTGACGGCAAGCTTTGTGAAATAGCTGAATTACCAGAAAGTAAGCACCCATTCTTCCTAGGTACCCAATTTCATCCAGAATTCAAGGCTAGACCATTAAATCCTCATCCATTGTTTACGGCGTTTATAAAAGCATGCAAGAAATTAGGTTCTAGTAAATAGTTTCTAGTGGTCAGTAAAAGCCCAGCCGACTTTGTCGGCTGGGCTTTTGGATAGCATTTCTACTAGAACCTAATCACTAGAAACTAGAACCTAGTTAAGTTCATCCTCCCCAGTTCTTATTTTACTATATTTTATTATTTCTAATATCTGATCTACATCATCTGTAACTATGAACCTTTCTAGATCAGGGGCAGAGATTGTTTTGTATTTCTCTACAAATTGTTCTTCCAATATCTTTTTAATTGGATTCCAAAATTCTGTTCCGTACAAGATTATAGGAATCGGTCCTACCTTGCCAGTTTGTAAGTGAGTAAGCATTTCAAAGAATTCATACATTGTACCAGTTCCTCCAGCACAGTAGATACAAGCTTCAGTTGTGTATTGCATAGAGACTTGTCTTGCAAAGAAGAAATGAAATGGAACTTCTTTTGTCACATAAGGGTTTGTACTTTGTTCACGAGGAAGTCGAATAGTAAGACCTACTGACTCTACTCCTGCATCAAATGCTCCTTTATTAGCAGCTTCCATAAGGCCACCTCCACCACCAGTTATAACTATATATCCTAATTCTTTAGCTATTCTATTTGCTAAATTATATGTTTTTATGTATTCAGGGTGATCGGGCTTTAATCTTGCTGAACCGTAAAAGGTAACAGAAGGTCCAATATCCTTAACAGTATCTATTCCATCACGGAATTCTTCCTGTATCATACAGAGCTTTGTTTCTTCTCCGTCTCCTCCTGTAAGAGTTATACAACCATTTTTAATATCATCTGTCGTTATGTGCCTAGGCTCATATTTTATTTCTGTAGTCATGAGTTACATTCTACCTTATTATCCTATGACTTTCAATTGAATTTTTAGCATTTTGTGGTAATATGTTAAATAATTGCCGAATGGTTATGAGTTTGGAATAATTAAAGTTTTAATCTTGCCGAATGGTGTAATGGTAGCACGTCTCCCTCTGGAGGAGAAAATTGGGGTTCGAATCCCTGTTCGGCAGCAAAAATTGTTTAGGCAATTTTTGATGCCGAAAGCAAATGAACTGCTTCATTTGCGTCAGGGATGAGAAAGGCTTTTCGTTATCGAAGATTGAAAAGCACCCGCGACGGTAGTCGAGAAAAGTGTACTCACGCTCCCTGTTCGGCAGCCAAGTCGTGAATAGCTCGGGATATGTTGAAGCCTATTAATTTATATTGTTTAGATATATAATATAAATCATGAATATATCAAAATTAAGAATCGCATTAGGAATATTGGGAACATTTTTTCTATCTATTATTGCTACTTATTTATATGATATATTTTTTAAAAACTTTTTTATAAATATTACAACTTGGATTTTAGATTTTTTTCATAAATATAGAGATAAATTTATATATGAAGAAGTTGCAAAAGGGTTTCATAATTATGAATCCCAGTTAATGTTTGCTATGATGATTGGAATATTTTGTGGTTTGTGTGTATTTATTATTGTTAAACATATAAAATCTAAATACTCAGATAAAATAATTAATGATCAAAAAATTAAGAAAAGTTTTTGGTTCGATATAACTTTTGCTACTTTTTTCTTTTTTGTTATGTTTATACAGCAGACACAACTTTCACTAATAAATAAACTAACAACGAATTTTTATCAAAAACTAAATACAGCAACACCATACATGAATATACACGAGAAAGATATTTTTATTTCTAATTTTTCAACAATTAAAAGCAAAAAAGATTACGAAAAAATAATTGAAAATCTTGACATATTAAAATCTCAGAATATTAACTAATTATAGTGCTAGAGACTCGTCGTTGTGATTTTATAAAAATATTAAAAACAAATAATGAATACTATAGGAACAATTATTATAACAATAGCCAGTGGATTAATAGGTGGTTATATATCTTATTATTTTGCTCAGAAAACTGAAAATTATAAATTTATTCAGTTACAAAAACAAAAAGCAGAATCTATAGCTAAATTGTTTGCTCGATGGATAAAGTATCAAGGAAAAGAGGTAGATATTTTAAATGATAAAGAGTTAAAAGACTATTTTGAGGATCTAAATAGAATGTCTTTAGAATTAACTTTGTGGATAAAAGATGAGCAATTGTTGAACAATATTATGCTTAGACTACAAAATCATGAGAGTGCAAAAGATGTTAGAAATATTGTTGGAGATGTTAGAAAAATGATAATTGAAAATCAAAATGATAAGTTTGATAGTTCTCAGATAACTTTGTGGCCTAAATAATGCTCGAGACTGGTAATTATGGAGCAGCAAGGACTGTCCTTGCTATGATCCTTCATAAATAAATGTTATAAATTTAACACTTATTCCATATAGCGTGAGATGCTATAATGAGACTATGAAAAAAGAACTCGGTCTTAAAAAGGGCTTTGTTAAGATAGAAAAATATAATCCAGAATGGCAAAAAGGGTTTAATAAAGAGAGAAAAAACTTGAAAAAAATTTTTGGTGATGTTGCTATATCAATAGAACATGTAGGATCTACTTCAATTGTAGGCTTGTCCGCAAAACCAATAATTGATATTGCTATTGGGGTTCATTCACTAGAAGACATGGACAAAGTTAAGGATAAAATATTCAAGTTCTCGCATTATTCAATCAAGGAAAATAACTCAGACGGTGAAATTCTTATGAGAAGAGGTTTGCCTATCAAGCTGGGTGAAAATAAACCAAGTTTTATAACGCATTTTATTCACATTATGGAAATAGACGGTAGAAGGTACAAGGAAACACTATTATACCGTGATTATCTAAGAAAAAATAATAAAGTCCTAAAAGAATATGATAATCTAAAACAAAAGTTAGCTATTAAATACCAGAATGACAGAAAAGCTTATGCTAAAGCAAAGGATGAATTCATTAAAAGTATTTTAAGTAAGTGTGATAGCTCTAAGTAGCAAGTGCTTCTTTTTGTGTTTGCTTTAATTCCTAATAGTGCTATTGTATAAATAAAATAAACCAATTAATCTTTACCGTATGAAAAATTCTTGTTTGGCTTGTGGTACACCAAAAAGTAGCAATATTTATGGTGATATGGATTGTCCAAAATGCAATTCAGAGCGCTTCTTTGGTTTCACTAACAAAGCAAAGAGTATCTTTGTTGGTGTTGCTAACTCTTTCACTGAGGTTAATCAGGTAGATTCTCCTGTTTTTGTAGGAGAAGATCATGAAGTTTTAGAATTTAAATCTGAAGACTAAATGGAAGAAAACGAACGCTTTAGAAGGTTTCCTACTACAGACAATATTGAAATCGAGTTTGATACAGCAGATCATGTATGTATGCGATTTGGTTTCAAGGCTGGAGAAACAGCTCTTCATCCAAAAGGTGCAGAGACGGTGACATTTATAGGTGTTGCTCCTGCATATGGTAAGGCTTGGGAGCCTGCACTATGGTACGTAATACACCATCCTTCAGTAAAAGGCAAAGCCTGTTGTTGGGGTGGTGTGTCTAATCTTCTTGAAGCAGGATTCACAAGAATATCTGCTTGAACTAATAAATGATAAGGTCTCAGCAATGAGACCTTATTTTATAGAAGAAATAGCAAGGATGGTCCTTGCTATAGGCACAAAAACTTATATAATTACTACATTCAACATTTTTGAAATATCATATATAATATATATTATGAAAACAGCAATAATAATTCATGGGTATAATAATAAATCTGAATTTTTAGACGAAAGTCGTCCTTCATCTTCCAATGATCATTGGCTTCCGTGGCTTCAAAGACAGCTATTGTTGAACGGTATTGAAGCACAAACTCCTGAGATGCCGGGTTTTTATGAGCCTAATTATGAAAAATGGAAGGATTTGTTAGACAAATTTGAACCCGATCTGGATACGATGCTGGTTGGACACAGTTGTGGTGGAGGTTTCCTTATGAGATGGTTGAGTGAGAGTAATAAAAAAGTAGGTAAGGTTGTTCTAGTTGCTCCATGGTTAGATCCAAATAAAAAAATTGACCCTAATTTCTTTAATTTCGAAATTGACCCAAACATTGTTTCAAGGACTAATGGTATTATCATAATGTATTCTACTGATGATAATTCTGAAATATTTAAAAGTATAGATATGCTCAAATCAAAAGTAGAGAATCTCCAAATAAAAGAATTTACTGGGAAAGGACATTTTATATTAAATCACATGAAGACAGAAAAATTCCCTGAGCTTTTAGCAATACTTTTGGAATAATGCCGGAGAGGTGTTTTTTTTGATATAATAAAGCAATGAATATTCAAAGACCAAAATCAAAACAACCAATACCAGAACATGCCACAAAAGTTTTTCAAGGTGTGTTGTTCGATGTTTATCATTGGGATCAAGAACAGTTTGATGGAAGTAAGAAAACTTTTGAAAAGATAAAAAGATCTGATACTGTCGTTGTTTTCCCTGTACTTAATGACGGGAAGATTATTCTAACTAAACAGGAACAGCCAGGTAAAGAACCATTTATTGGAACTACGGGAGGAAGAGTAGATGAAGGAGAAGACATACTAACTGCTGCAAAAAGAGAACTATTAGAAGAAAGTGGTTACGAAGCTGACGAATTTATCCTATGGGATGCTCAACATCCAACTAGTAAGATTGATTGGGTAGTATATACATTTATCGCAAAAGGATTAAGAAAGATAGATGTACCGCATTTAGATTCAGGAGAAAAAATAGAATTAATGTTTGTGACCTTAGATGAATTAATCGAAGAAGGGATTAAAAAGAATTTTTCTGAACATGAGATCATAAATCATTTATATGAGGCAAAATTTGATGCAAATAAGAAAGAAGAATTGAGAGAACTATTTAAACCTATAATATAATCATGAATAAAGAATTTAAAATAATAGATCTAACTCATAAGCTTTCACCCGAAGCTCCTTCTTGGGATGGAAGTTGTGGTTTTGAATTATCTATTAGTACAGATTACAAAGATTGTACGCCTCCAGATTTGTTTCGTATACAAAAAATAAAGTGTGGTGCAGGAATGGGTACTCATATGGATGCACCTGCACATGTTGTACCAAACGGAAGAACGATAGATGAATTAAATTTTGAAGAATTAGCAACAGACTGCGTTGTAATTGATGTTAGTAAAGAAGCAAATGCAGATTATGTAATTCTGCCAGAAGTTGTTGAAAAATTTGAGAAAGAATATAGTGAAATTAAATCAAATAGTTTTGTGATTTTTTATACTGGCTGGGATAAACATTGGAATAATAGAGAGAAGTATAATAATGATCATAAATTTCCTAGTATGGACATATCCACCGCTGAACTTCTTCTCCAAAGAAATATTGCAGGGATAGGAACGGATACTTTATCTGTAGATACAGGAAAGAATGGATTCCCAGTTCATCATGCGATATTAGGAGGTAATAAATACCTTGTAGAGAATGTTGCAAATGCAAAAGAATTACCACCGATCGGATCAAAAAGTTTAGTTTTACCAATGAAGATTAAAGAAGGTACGGAAGCACCTATTCGGTTAATTGCATTAATTTAAATTTATGAACCAAACAAATACTAATTTAATCTTAAATACAGGTGCTACAATGCCTATAATAGGTCTTGGCACATGGAAATCTGTACCAGATAAGGCAGGAAAGGCAGTTGAATATGCACTTTCTGAGTGTGATTATCATCATATCGATTGCGCAGCTATATATCGTAATGAAAAAGAAATTGGAGAAGCTTTTATAAAAGTATTTGGAAGTGGAAAAGTAAAAAGGGAAGATATTTTCATTACTAGTAAGCTTTGGAATTCTGAGCATCATAAAGAATCTGTACGAAAGGCATGTAAGAAAACTCTTGCTGATTTAAACCTTGAATATTTAGATCTATATCTTATGCATTGGGGGATAGCTATCCCTTACAATGATGCACTCACAAACAATCCAACGGGGAGGTGGAATGAACAACTCGACGAAAATGGTTTTTTAATTACTGAAAAAGTTTCTATTAGAGAGACATGGGAAGCAATGGAAGAACTTGTGCAGGCAGGCCTTGCAAAAGCTATAGGTGTATCAAATTTTACTGCACCTATGCTTAATGATTTACTTTCTTATGCCAAAATAAAACCTGCTGTTAATCAGATTGAATTACATGTGTATCTACAACAGCCTGAATTAATAGAATTTTGTAAATACAATGATATTGTTGTCACAGCTTATTCTCCGCTTGGATCTCCTGGTAATTATAAAGATAAGGGATTCCCAGAATTAATTGAGGATAAGACTATAAAAGAAATTGCAAAAAATCATAGAAAATCTCCAGCGCAAGTATTAATTCGTTGGGGTATACAGAGGGGCACAGTTTTAATACCAAAGAGCACTACACCAGAAAGAATAAAAGAAAATATAGATGTATTTGATTTTGAATTATTAGAAGAAGAAATGAAAATAATTCAAGGGCTTAATAAAAATTTACGTTTTGTTAATCCCGGTATATGGTGGAAGATTCCTTATTTTAATTAAACTTATAATTTATGAACTAGCAAGGACCATTCTTGCTAAATATTTATTCAATATTTAAAAATTTGATATAATATATACATATGAAAAATAATATATCAAACGGTGGAGGAGGATGTATTTATGGGCTTGCTCTCATAGGTTCATTAATTTATTTCTTGAAAGGGGCTGTCTCTTTTGGGGCTATTATGCTTGCAATAGGGAAGTCAATTGTATGGCCTGGAGTACTCGTCTATCATTTACTAAAATTCTTACAAATTTAATATTTTTTAATGCACTCCTGGGAAAGAATTTCCTCGTTGTCTTCCGTTGCCCTTTAGTGAGGAGGCATGTTTGATTGCATTGTGTCCAAATTTATCTCTAATCTTATCGCTTACTTCTTCAATAATATTCTTTGTTTCTGATGTATCTTGTGTACCAAATAAATCCTTGGGTACATCCTCATTACGACGTAGATTACGCAAGGTAATACCAGTCGAGCGAATTTTCTCACCGTTTTTTAAGAGTTTGTACAACAATGGTTCAACTTTATTCAATATCATATTAGGGGTGTTTGTATATAGTGGCAAGTGGCAGTCATCAGTATGATGGACAAAATTACTATTTTTTACAAAAAATGATACAGAGTTAGTCATCAGCTCAAGTCTACGTGCATGTTCACATGCACTTTCGATATTTTCTGAAAGTTCAGCAAAGATTACTTTTGGGTCGCTAGAAGGTGGCTTGAATGTTGCTGTTGATTGTATGGACTTCTGATCTCGGGGATCAGGATTTGCATCAAATTCATACATGGGAATACCAGAAAGTTCTTGTTGTAAATGATACAAGGGTAGTGAGAAATATTTCTCAATTTGTTCACCTGAGCAATTTACAAAATCATATGCAGTTTTCATACTCATATTTCTTAAACGGGGAATTGTTTGCCTTCCGATACCCCAGACATCATCTATTGAAGTATTTTTAAGTGCGCGCTCTTCATCTTGTTGATTCAATAGTAATACTAATCCATTTGGTTTCTCTAATTTCGAAGCAGTCTTGGCAAGTGACTTCGTTCGTCCAAGGCCGAATGAATACGTTACCCCGAGAGTATTTTGTATTTCATCTTTTATTGTTTTTAATAGCATCTCTGCACCGCCTGCATGAACAATGTCTGAATGTTTTACAATAGCGAAGCATTCATCAATGCTATATATTTCAACAGACTCAAGGTAAGACGAGATAATACGGTAAACACTATCAGAAATATTTCTGTATAGATCAAAATGATGCGAAAGAATTATAACTCTAGGGAACTCTTTCTTTATTTTAAATACAGGCATACCACGAGTCACGCCAAGCTTCTTGGCTTCATAACTCATTGCAACAGCGATTCCTCTATCCTCACCGACGACAACAGGCATCCCTTTATATTTTGGATTTTGTGATATTTCACATGCGACGAAGAAGGAGTCCCCATCAGCATGTAGGAAAAGGTTTTGCGAAACTTTACTCATTCTCGTATTGTACCAAATTGTTCGTTTGAGTTATAATAATGTTATGAAGAAATACGAAGGCGAAATAAGGCAATATTTAGAAGAGCGTAATTGGCATAAATTAAGGCCTGGAGACCTTGCAAAATCTATTGCCATTGAGTCTGCCGAATTACTGGAACTCTTTCAGTGGACAAATCAGAGCCTAGATGAAGTAAAAAATGACAAAGAAAAAATGGAGCAAATAAAGAAGGAACTGGCAGATGTTCTGACTTATTGTCTAGATATGAGTGTGCTTTTAGAATTTGATACTGGTCAAATTGTATTAGACAAACTTGAGAAAATTAAATTAAAATACCCTGCTCATCTATTTAAAGATAGAGGGGAAGAAATCGAACCTGGCTCAGAAGAAATATATTGGAAAATTAAAAAGGAACATAGAATGAAAGGGGAGTAATAAAAAGACAGGGAGAAAACGTTAGTTTTCTCCCTGTTGTTATAATTCTCTCACATATTTTTTGAGGTCCTTTGTTTTAAAGACTCTACTGTAAATTTTTGAAAAAAGTGGTTGGTATAATTTAAACAACTCTTCATTGTTTTCATAAATATACTCAAATCCAAATTCCTCAAATTTAGAATAATTCCATTCCGAGGGTTCAGATCTTAAAGATTCAAAGATTTCAAGGGCCAATTTTTTACTTATTGGCCCTACTATTTGCCCAAAGACATAATTATGGGCTTCATAGTAAAATCTCAAATAGATACTTTTTTTACTTTCGGTTTTAATAAATGCCACCATTTGGCAATTATTAACAATAACAAAAATTACTTTTTTTGTAGTAGAGGGGAACCTAGAATCAAGTTCGTAATAAACAGGATTCCCCCATACTCTAAGGTGTGTCTCCGGTACACGATTTCTTAGATAAATTAGTATGTCTTTCATATCTATATTTATTTTTTTGTTAACTTTTTCTTTTACAGTATTCCTAATAATACATATTGTCAAATTTGCTTAAATTGACTCGCGAGGACCGTTTTACTACAGTAAGAATAATCATTCAACGTCTTCATTGATGATGTCTTCGAGTTCAAGGGCTGCTTTCTTGATATATCTCTCCATTAATTGCGTCATTCGGTGTTTCATTATTTCAAATTTTTCTGGATCACGATTTTTCAAACCATTGATATCTTTATAGATCAGATCATGTTCAATCTCAGCCCAAGCATGGTGGAGGATGGAAGTAATCTGTATTTCACTTTTCAAGTTATTAAAATGTTTATATTCACTTAGTTTTATTCTTTTAGGACCGAAAGACATGATGATGTGGGTAGCTTGATAGCCATTATCTTTTTCTATTTCCTCTACTTTTAGAAGCCCACTCATCTCACTTTTAATTTTTTTTATGAACTTTTCTTTATCATGTTCAGTATAGAAAATAATTCGAAGACCAACCAAGTCTTCAATATCATCAAGAGAGTTGTACTGTATACCAGCTTCTTTTTTACGAATAAGTTTCTCCTTCAATCTTTCTGGGGTTTTGGTTCGGGATAGTATTTGGTATTTATATCCTTGTTCTTTTAAAAGAGCCTCAATGGCCTTATGCGAAGCTGATCTAAATTCTTCATAATTTGGACGTTTATTCTTGTATTCAATTAAAATATTGTCGATATAACTCTTCTCTCCTCTGTATGTTTGTGGATTAATAATAGTTCGGATTTTGTCTATTAAACTGATGTTCATATGTGTTAATTATAGCAAATTTAGGGCTTTAAATATCATAAAATAATGAAATGTTGTGTTATAATATATGTTCCCTCATATACAACAATGTCATTTTATACAACATAAAACACCCATTGATGGGTGTTTTATGTTGTATCGGTTTTTTGTTTATGAATTCTTTGTTGATAATTTTCTAGTTTGTTGCAAACGTAGCTTCACTAGAAACGGCTACATTGTTTGAACTATCAGCAGACTTAATAATAAAGTGATAGAGAGTGCTTGATAATAAACTTGGGATACTTAACGAATGATTTGTTGTAAGTGTTCCACTTACTACTTTTGGTGTGAGTATTGCATTAACATCTACTGGTGTACCAATAGAATAAAATACATTAGATGTAGCTGGTTCATTTGTTGTCCATGAAACTGTAGTGATAGAACCCGTTACTGTTGTCGTTACTCCACTTATTACAGGAGCTGTTGTGTCTGTGGTAGCAACTGCGGTTACTACTATTTTCATTGGATATGTTACTTTTTTACCATCACTGTTTGTAATTGTGAATTTTGCAACATATGTTCCTACTATATTATATACATGGGTTACTGTTACAGACCCAGTGAATGCTAACTGTGTGGTAGTATTACCATCTCCCCAGTCAGTTCCGTAAGTTAATATCTTACTTTGTGGATCATATGCATTAATTGTGACACTTGCGGTCTCACCAGTCTTTATTGTTGCAGGACCTACGACACTTGTTATCACAGGTACGCTTGCATTGGTTATAACTGCTCCAGTTGTGAATGACACAACAGACGATTTCACCATACCCTTATTATTGGCACCTCCAACTATTACATAATATTTTGTGTTTGGCTGTAACTTTTTTATTTCAAATTTATGCTTTAAAACTCGATCGTTACGCTTCATGTTCGGACTGAGAGATGTATCAACGGGGGATGTAGTACTATACCAGACGAAACTATTTGAACGAACGTCAGTATTCCATTTTAGTGTAGCCTTACTTCCTTTATTTGAAGATACAATTAAGTCACTTATAACAGGGACACTAATTGCAACTTTCGGACCTTTACCATTGAACCAACCAGAACTAAACCAGTTATTAAATTTATTATTTCTTTCCTCACTCCTTTCTTCTCTCTGGTTTTCTTTTTGTTCTTTTTTGTCTTCTCTCTTTTCTTCTCCACGGCCCTTGTCTTTGTCATTATCTGCGAAACTCATAGCCGGGCTTACTACCATAATTGCAGTCATAATAGAACCTACAATTAATTTTTTATAATTTTTCATATACAATTAATAATTTTTTAAACTAATAATAATGTGCACTGAAGAATAAAAATTCTTCAATAAGCGACCTTACACTGGAGTAGACGTTGTCATCGCCAGTTTTCTTACATAGACAATTACCCCAATTTGTTGTACTTTTAGTATATGGACAATGTAAGAAATGTGTATCATGTCCGTCTTTAATATATGAAGAAAGATAAAAAGAGTACATTTGAAGCAATATACAAGAATGAATCGGATGCTATATTCCGATTTTGTTTGCTTCGTGTATCTAATCGCGATCAAGCCCTAGATCTCGTCCAGGAAACCTTCTTGCGTCTATGGCAAAGTTTACAGAAAGACGAAGACATTTTAAATAGTAAAGCATTTCTTTTTACCATAACTCGTCATCTAATTATTGATTATTATCGCAAAAAGAAAAGTATTCCTTTTAAAGATATGGCTTCTACTGACGAAGAAGAGGGGTATGATCCAGCGAATGATATTACAACCGACAATCTTATAAGTGGAATTGAGGGCAGATATCTTTTAAACAAAATAAATGAGCTTCCGCAGTCTTATAGAGAACCTCTGTATTTACGATTTGTCGAAGATTTGTCACCGCCAGAGATAGGAGAAATATTGGGGGTTTCAGCTAATGCTGCTTCGGTTCGAATTAATCGTGGACTTGAAGAACTAAGGAGGGTATCTGGTTATAGTAAGGATGATTTAAATAAGTTAAATATATGATCCCGTTAGAGATGATTTTAGTAAGATTACGGGATTATAAAAAAATAAGTTTTGTTTATATTATTAGATAAATTTAATTAAGGTACGTCCCATCTAATGAGGGACTATCTCTAACGGGATGAATGATAAAAAATTAAAAAATGGAATAGATGAAATAAAAAATATTGTCATGACTAATGCTGAGAAAAAGCATATAATTGATAATATTTTAAGTACTTCTAATGTAAATCCAAAGGCAATAAAGAGCCCTTGGTCTTTTTATTCATTTATACTAATAACTAGAAAGAGTCAATTAGTTTATTATATAGTAATTCCCTTGATCATACTTCTTTCAAGTGGAGGAGTAGTTTTTGCATCACAAGATAGTCTACCAGACAGTATTTTGTATCCACTAAAGGTTAATGTTGTTGAACCAATAGGTGGAGCTCTGAAATTTTCTTTAAATAAAAAGGCAAAATATGAAAGTAGCCTAGCTACCAAGCGTCTCGTTGAGGCTGAGACCTTAGTGAATCAAGGAAAACTTGATAAAATAAAAGAAGACAAAATAAATAGCTTACTAACTAAACACACCAATGCTTTAAATCTTGCTATCAATGAATCTACTTCAGAAGATGTAAATGAGGAAATGAGTACGGTTGCTACAGATTTTAGGGCGCAAATGAATGCTCATGCAAAGGTTCTAGACGTTCTTTCAAATGAGAAAGAATCCAAGAAAGAAAAAAATATAGAGATAGAAAAAGAAACAGAAATAGAAACAAAAGCAAAAGCAGAAGCAGATATTTCTGATATCAAAATATCAAACACAGCAAGGTTAAGTGCGGATAAGATTAAAGATAGTTCAAATAATAAAAATGATAAAAAAATAAAAAATTTCAAGGAAAAAAAGGACAAGGTTAGATTTATTGTTGAAGATGCGGACAAGAATATGAATTCAGTAATAGTAAATGACAAAACAACGAATGATCCTGTATCAGAAGATTCTTATAAAAAGCTAGATCAGGCAAAAGCTTATCTTTATGATGCAGATAAGAAAGATGAAGAGGGGAAGCATGAGGAGGCTTATACTTCCTTGTTAGATTCTCTAGTTTCAGCCAAAGAAGCCGAAATTCTTCTAAAAGAGGGTCAAAAAATTGAGAAAAATAAGGAGATTATGAATTTAATAGAAATAGACGATTGATAGCTTAAGTCAAATATCTTTGGTATAATTTACGTATTATAATAACTAATACATTTTATATGTCCCCATTAATTTTATATGTTTTAGGTGGTCTATTCTTACTTGTGGTTACAAGTATTCGTCAGGTAAACCAATATGAGAGAGGAGTGAAGTTTACTCTAGGTAAATTTACTTCTATTATGGAACCTGGCTGGAGAATTGTTTGGCCAGTTATCCAAGGATATCAAAAGGTTGATATTCGTACAAAAGCTGTTGATGTTCCCGATCAAAATGCTATCACAAGGGACAATGTTTCAGTTAAAGTCAACGCTGTTATTTATTATAAAGTTAGTAACGCCAATATGGCCATCATTGAAGTTGAAGACTTCAGGTATGCGATTTCTCAATATGCTCAGACAACCATGAGAAATATTGTCGGGGAAGTTACTCTCGATGAGCTTCTTTCAAGTAGAGACAAAATTGCCGATCGGATTCGTGAGATTGTCGACAAAGAAACAGATGCTTGGGGTCTTAAGGTTCAAAATGTAGAACTCAAAGATGTTAGTCTTCCTTCAGATATGGAAAGGACCATTGGTAAGCAAGCTGAAGCTGAGAGAGAAAAAAGAGCAGTTATTATAAATTCAGAAGGAGAACTTGCTGCCTCAGAGAATATAGCTCGTGCTGCTAAAATGCTAGCTGCTACCCCCGGGGCTCTCCACTTGAGAACTTTGCAATCTATCAATGATATGGCTTCAGATCAAAGTAATACTGTCGTTTATATGGTTCCAGTAGAAGCGTTGAAGGCTCTTGAGGGTTTTATAAAAAAATAAGATTCTATTGATTGTTTATAGCTGAAAACCTTGCTCTTTTGGAACAAGGTTTTTTGTTTTGTATATGTTAAAATAAAAACATGAATATAATTTCTGTGAAAAATCTATCCAAAGAGTTTACTTTCCCAGTTAAAAATACCAAATATAGTTGGTTGAAGAATTTATTCTATCCTGAGATAAGAAAAGTCGTAGCAGTTTCAGGTATTTCATTTGATGTTAAAAGAGGAGAAAGGATAGCTTTTATAGGGCCTAATGGAGCAGGTAAGTCTACAACGATTAAAATGCTTTCGGGGATACTTTTCCCTTCGGGGGGAGACGTAGATATCTTGGGTTTAAATCCTTCAAAAGATAGAAAAAAGTTAGCTTATCGTATAGGAACTGTCTTTGGACAGAGGTCACAATTACTTCCCAATTTACCACTTACAGACTCCTTAGAATTTTATGGAGTTATGTATGACATGACAAATGAACAAATAAAAATCCGTATCAAAGAATTAGTAGAAATATTTGGGCTCGAATCTTTTATGGACCAACCGGTTAGAAAACTTTCTTTAGGCCAAAGAATGCGAGCAGAAGTAGCAGTTTCTCTTATTCATAAGCCTGAAATTATATTCTTGGATGAACCTACAATAGGGCTAGATGTCGTTGCCAAGAAGTCTCTTCGTGACTTGTTACTTAAGATTAATAAAGAAGAAAACACAACTATATTTTTAACTTCTCATGATGTAGGTGACATAGAGTCTCTTTGTGATCGGACGATAATTATAAATCATGGAACTCTCATTAAAGATTTGCCCACCGAAGATCTAACTAAAACATTCTTTAGTGAGAAATATATTGATATAATTCCTATTCATAAATTTAAAGATTTTCCGGTTTTAACACATGGGATAGAATATTTAACAAAAGAGCCGAATAAAATTACGATCCGTGTAGATATAAATAAAATTAGTGTGAAAGATTCTCTTAAGGAATTACTTGATATTTTTGATATAGAAGATATAGATGTATATTATTCAGATTTAGAAACAGTAATTCGAAATATTTATGAAAGGGATTCGACTAGCATTTAAAATAATAAATACCCTTACTAAGGATAGCTTTCACTATCCTAATAGATTGTATGCCAATATGCTCATTCTCGTTTCGAGACTTGGAGTTTTACTCGCATTGTATTGGTACGTTTTTAAATTAAATGGTGGAATTATAAATGGGGTAACTTTTATAGTTGTCGCTTGGAGTATGTTCTTTTATTTTTCATTTTCGAATTTTAATCTACGCAGAATATCTAGACTCATAATGGAAGATGTCCAATCGGGTAATGTAGAAGTTTTTTTATGCAAACCTATATCTTATCTTTCATATAAAATATGGTGGACTTTTGGTCTCGGTTTTTACAATTTTATATTTATAGGATTTTTAGGTTTTATAATTTTAGCACTAGTGATTAGCGTGCCTGCTTCGATGACTATAGGTTTATTTATTCCTACTTTAATATTAGAGCTTATACTTGCAACGATTCTTACTTTCATCATCTATTCGATTGTAGGGCTTTTGGCTTTTTGGATAGAAGATGTAAATCCGGTTTTCTGGATTAATGATAAATTTGTAATGATTCTAGGAGGTTCATATCTTCCCGTTGCTTTGTTTCCAGATTATTTATATAAAATTGCTATATATAGTCCATTTGGAGCATCAATGTTTGTGTCACATATTGTATATGACTCATGGAAAGTTGATTGGTTAAAGTTGATGGGTATACAAATTTTTTGGATTATTACCTTAGGGATTTTTCTTATCTGGCTCTTTAAGAAAGCACGAGGAAAAGTATCTGTTAATGGAGGATAAAATTATATGATGAAAGAAATTAAATTTGCATTATATGCAATAAAAAAGAATATACAAAGTAGCAGAGAATTACGCACCAGCTTCCTGATGAATGTTATTGGTATGGCGATAAATAATATCGCTTTTGTATTTCTTTGGGTTTACTTTGTTAAATCAGTTGGTGTTATAGGGGGATGGACCACTTATGATATTATAGGTCTCAATGGTTTTACGGCATTATCCTATGGTATTATCGTTTCTATATTTATGGGTACAAAAAAGATTCCAGAATATGTGACGACGGGGTCTTTTGATAGATTCATGTTATCCCCTAAGAACTTAATTCTCAGGGTAGCAACATCTGCATTTAGTCCATCAGCAATAGGAGACGCAATTTTCGGAATTATTTGTCTTTCTGTTTATGGATTCTTAATACACATAACTATTGTTCAAATAATATTTGTAGTTTTATTAATAATTTTTGGTGCCATAATATTTTTCTCAATGTCACTTATTATCAATGGTCTTTCTTTTTATTTTGTTGATGCCAGTTCCTTTACTGACAGTGTATTCCAATTATTTATGACACCGACCCTTTTCCACGGTGGAGCATTTCATGGAGTTACAAGATTTATATTTACTTTTATAATTCCCTCGCTTCTTATTGCTGCTATTCCCACAGAGACAGTGAAAAATTTATCTTTTCATAATCTTATATATATAGGAGTGGGGTCATTTATTTGGCTTTATATTGCCATTAGACTTTTTAAAAATTCAGTACGTAGATACGAAAGTTCAAATTTTATGACTTTTGGAAATTAAATAAAAAGATCCAAATAGTTGAGACTAGATGAATCTTTAAAATAATTGTTTTAGAAAAATGAATCCTATTAAATTGGTTATAAATATACTACTAATAAATAATAAATAAATTTTAATAGTTGGAATATTATTCCACTGGTATGATCCATCCCTGTAATATATTACAACAAAGAATGAGTCATACGTCATAATTGATATCATTACTAGTATTTTTTTAAACCAGTTAATTTTACTTTCTCTATCTATTATTTTACGAGCTTCTACTAACAAGAAATCAACTTGTGTTGAATCATAAAAAAATATCATAAAGATTGTGAAAAAAAATGTAAATGAACACATATAAATCAAGCTATTTATGTTTTCCCCAAATTCAAAAAATATAAATATACTCATGGAAGCCTTTATTGCGTTCATTATTTTGTATGTGATAAAACCAACACCTATTTGCTTATTGGGTATAGTTCTCATTAGAATATCCTCTCTTTCTTTGTTTTTAGTAACTTTCTATGAAATCTTATACCAATAAAGGGTTTTATACAAGTACTCAAAATTTGCTTATTTATGTTAATATATAGATATATAAATAACTAATAGTTAATCATTTTTTATGAAATTATACTATGGTGAAGAAACTAAAAAAGCCTTAAAGAATTTCCCTTTTTCAAGGAATAAGACAAGGATGGAATTTATTTGGGCGATTACGAAGATCAAGAAAGCCGGAGCTGTAGCTAATTATAAAGCTGGGAATATAAATAGAGAAGTCAGGGATGCTATCATCAAGGCTTGTAATGAAATATTAAAAGGGGGATATGAAAGCCAGTTCCCATTATCTAGCTTGCAGGGTGGCGCGGGAACGGCTAGCCATACGAATGTCAATGAAGTAATTGCAGGTATGGCAACAGAGTCTTTGAAAAATAAAGTCAAAGTTCATCCAAATGATCATGTGAATGCTAGTCAATCGACGAACGATGTCAATCCTTCAGCTCTGAAAATTTCTATTTATGATTTATTAAAAAATTTAAATTTAAATTTATCTTCACTTATAAAATCTTTTCAAAAAAAATCACAAGAATTCAAAAATATAAATAAACTTGGTCGGACACATTTGCAAGATGCTGTGCCGACAACTCTGGGTCAAGAATTTTTGGTCTATACTGATAATTTAAAAAGACATCTAATAGAGATAAAGAGAGTAGAGGGTTTGTGTCTAACTTTAAACTTAGGTGGAACTGCTATTGGAAATTCTATCAATGCCAACCCTGTTTATATCAAAGAAGTTTATAAAGAATTAAATATTATAACAGGCGCTAAATTTACGAAAGCCAATAATCTAATGGCCAAGACTAGTGGACAAACTGACTTCCTGATTATTTCTCAGATGATTACAGCCCTATGTGTTGATCTTTCAAAGATTGCCAATGATTTCAAGTTTATGGCTTCTGGTCCCCGTGGAGGGATAGGTGAAATAATTTTGCCAGAATTACAAAAAGGATCAACAATTATGCCAGGAAAAGTAAATCCGGTGATGCCAGAGACTGTGAATCAGATGTATTATTTAGTTTCAGGAAATAATATTGCTATCGAGAAGGCTGTCGCTGGTGCCCAAATGGAGCTCGGTGTTATGTTGCCTGTTATTGTAGATCTTCTAATAGAATCGATAACAATGACCTTGGAGGTAATTGGTCAATTTGATAAATTATGTGTCAGAGGACTAAGGGCTAATAAGGAAAATTGTAAATATCATCTAGAGAATGGGATGGCATATGCAACACTTCTCGTTCCTTATTTAGGTTATGATATTGTCGGAGAGATAGTCAAAAAATCTATTGCAAATAATAAAACATTAAGAGAGATAGTGGTCGGAGAGAAATATCTAAAAGAAAGTGAATTTGATAAAATAATCGGATCTTAATTTTTGAGATAAAAAAGAGTCATTTTACGTAATAATACATAGATCATGGTAAATATGGAATCCTGCGACAATAAAACAGATGAAGAACTAGTCGAATTGTCCTTAAAAGATTCCGACCACTTTTTTTGTTTATCCAAGAGATATGAAGAAAAGCTTTTAAAGTACATCGGAAGAATTTCAAAATTTAGCCGTGAAGATGCTGAAGATGTTCTCCAGGAGGTTTTTATTAAGACGTATTATAATTTAAATGGTTTTGATCCAGAGCTTAAATTTTCATCTTGGATATATCGAATAGCTCACAATGAGGCCGTCAGTGCGATAAGAAAAAAGGCTGTCAGGCCAACTATACATTTAGAAATCGGCGACTTGGAAAGATTTGGGGATGTTTTTGATATGGCGGGGGATATAGATAATTCTCTTGATAGAAAAATGATAGATATTGCTCTATCTCATCTAGACGAAAAATATCGCGAGGTTTTAGTTTTACGATTTTTAGATGAAAAGGATTATGTTGAAATTGCTGATATCTTAAAGAAGCCTACTAGCACCATTGGAAATTTAATATCCAGAGGCAAGAAACTTTTTAAAGAAGAGTATGAAAAATTAATAGGAGTTAGCGTATAGTCGTCATAGTGAGTAAAATATTATTAAAAAAATAACATGGAGAATAGAAATATAAGTCAATTGGCACTAGAAAGAATAAAAGAAGAGGGGATAAAACCGATCTCACGTAATATTTTTAGTATTAAGCGAGTACTTTTCTGGGTTTTAGTTGCTATCTCATTTATAATTGGAGCTCTTACTTTCTCTCTCATTTTATCAGCTTTGTTCAATAATGATTGGGATTTATATAATAAATTTGGATTTAGTTTTATATTTAGAACCTTGCCTTATTTTTGGTTAATTTCTTTAGCTGTTTTTACTATTTTAGGAGAATATTATTATAGAAAAACATATTTAGGACATAGGCGTGGTTTTATTTTAATTATGGGTGTTTACTTGATATCCACAACTGTTTTTGGTTCTTTATTTTATTTAATTGGCACAGGTAGGTTCATAGAGCAGTCTTTAGAGAATGAAGCACCGATTTATCGTCATATTATGCTCAACAGATATGAAGTTTGGTCTCATCCAGAAGCTGGATTTCTCTCTGGTAAAATCATACGTGTTATGGGAGAGGAAATAGAAGTTATTGATTCCAATGGTTTTATTTGGATTATAAATATGCAAGATGTATATCTTCGAGGAAGGGTAGAAATAGAAACAGGTGAAAGAATAAAAATTATAGGTAGATGTCTTGAGACTATTTGTATTGCAGATGAGATACGGCCTTGGATAGGAATGAGAAAGATGATGAGATAAAATACAAAGTCCTTGCGTATTATAAGTGTAGGTAATGACGATTGCTTACATTTACAAATCTAAATTTAAATTATTTTGGAACACATAACAAAATAATAAAAACTAATGAAAAATAGAAACAAATTGATAATGAGTGGATTATTGGCTTTGACATTAGGATTGGGAGTTTCTGGTACAGCTTTCGCTTATCAAGGAGACTACACAAAAAAGGGACCAAACTATAGTCAAGAATTTGAATCAGATATGACTAGGGTTATGACAAATAATGATTATGAAGGATGGAAAAATCTCGTCAAAAATAAAGTTGGAAGAGTAGATGAAGTCATAACCAAAGATAATTTCTCTAAATTCGCTCTAGCTTGGAGTCTTGCAAAAGAAGGGAAGATAAAGGAAGCCAATATTATTCGCAAGGAATTGGGACTAAGGACCTCAGACGGAGCAAGGAATGCAAATGGTATGGGTAGAGGAATGGGCAGAGGTCATGGCATGGGGAATAGAGCAGGTTTCCATCAAGTAAACAGTTAATAAATAAACAAAATAAGGCCGTAAAACGGCCTTATTTTCGTCTGGGTTTAATTTTTATGATAATGGTATAATATACATTTAGGTGCAAAATATAATATATTATGAATTTAAATATTAAAACAACTAAAGACATGAAGGAAGTTGCGGACTTTGTTGCCTCTTCTATTAATAAAAAATTAGAAGAGGGTAAAAAAGTTCTATGGTTTGTTTCTGGTGGTTCTGCTATTCCAATGGAAGTTCTTGTTGCAAAAAAAATTAAAGAAAAATTATCTGATAATTTAGTTGTAGCTTTAGTAGATGAGAGATATGGTCCTGTTGGTCACCCAGACTCTAATTGGTTTAAATTAGAAATTGCAGGTTTTAAAATAAAAGGAGCTAAGATGATTCCTATTCTTATAAATAAAAATATGAAAGAAACGATAGAAAAGACAAAAGATATTATGACTCATGAATTAAATAAGGCAAAATACAAGATTGGAATATTTGGAATAGGTATAGATGGTCATACTGCTGGTATCTTGCCTCACACTATTGCTCTTAAAAGTAATGATATAATTTGTACTTACGATACAGACTTGCATAGTAGGATTACCATAACACCAAAGACAATAGAAAAGCTAGACGAGGCAATCCTTTATGCTATGGGAGAAAGTAAGTGGGCCTCTATAGAATTATTAAAAAAAGATATATCCATAGAAGATGAACCAGCTCAAATATTAAAAAAAGTTCCATTATTAACAATTTTTACAGATTATAAAAAAATATGAAAATAGCAATCTTTGGTTTAGGTAGAATGGGTTCGCAAATTGCTCGCAAGCTCCACGAAGGCGGGCACGAGATCATTGCTGCCAATAGAAGTCGTGGGCCTGTCGATGAAATGAAAAATTTAGGTATGATGGTTGCTTATACTAAAGAAGAAGTTGTAAATTTATTTGGCGATGAACAAATAATCATTTGGTTAATGGTTCCCTCCGATGTTGTTGATAGTGAATTAGATATTTGGCTTGATTTAATTCCACGTCGCAGTATTTTGATTGATGGTGGCAATTCTAAATGGAGTGATACAAGAGAGATGGCCAAGAAAGTTTTAAAGAAAGGCTCTCAATTGTTAGATATTGGAACTAGTGGGGGAGTTTGGGGTTATCAGAACGGTTTTTCGATGATGGTTGGGGGCGATAGTGCTTCCTTTGAAATTATCAAACCTTTCCTTGAAACATTGAAAGCTCCAACTGGAGATTATCAATATTTTGGAAATAATGGTAGTGGGCACTATGTCAAAATGGTACACAATGCCATCGAATACGGTATGATGGAAAGTCTAGCTGAAGGATATCGGCTTTTGAAAGAAGGTCCATATAAAGATTTAGATTTATATAAGGCTGGAGTTGTCTGGCAGAAGAGGAGTGTGATTACTTCTTGGTTAAATGAGCTCGTGAGAGATATAATGAAAGATAATCCCAATCAAGATGGAGTAGGAGGTGAGGTGGCCGAATCAGGTGAGGCTCGTTGGGCACTCGAGGTAGCCAAAGAGTTTAATATTGAAGCTCCTGCCATTCAATCTTCATTTGATGTCAGGCTTGATTCAGAGAAGGGGAAGGTTAATTTTGCCACTAAATTACTGGCTTCTATGCGTAATGCTTTCGGTGGTCATAAAATAAATAATTAATAAAAGATTTTAAATAGGATGAAAAACGATCAACCCACAATTTTAATTATTATAGGTATCTCTGGAGACTTGTCGAAGAGGAAGCTTCTTCCTGCTATTGGAGAAATAGCAAAAACTGGAATGATTCCCTCGCAATTTAAAATTGTAGGAGTTACTCGTCAGTCCAATATTAGTTTAGAAAATTTATTGAAACACACTATAAATAAAGATTATCTTTTAAAAAATACAGAATTATTCGAAATGAACCTAGAAAAAGAGGAAGATTATGAGAAATTAGGGAATCGTTTAGGAGAAATAGAAAAAGAATTTGGATCTTCTTCTCAATACTTATTTTATCTTTCTGTCCCTCCAAATACTTCAAAATCAATTATTGAATTCTTGGGTAAGGGAGGTCTAGCAAGGAGAGACAATACTAAACTCCTACTTGAGAAACCCTTCGGTATTGATTTAGAGAGTGCCACACAATTAGTTGATCATATAGATAAATATTTTAAAAGGGAACAGATTTATCGTATTGATCACTATTTAGCCAAAGAGACAGCTCAGAATATTATTATTTTTCGGGAAGGGAATTCTCTGTTTAAGAAAACATGGAATAAAGATTTTATAGAAAAAATAGAGATCACAGTTAGTGAAGAAATTGGAATAGAAGGAAGATCAAATTTTTATGAACAAACTGGGGCACTGCGAGATCTTATTCAGAGTCACTTGCTTCAATTGCTCGCTTTGACCCTAATGGATATACCTAAAGAAGGTCACCTAGAAGAAGTACCTCATCTACGTTATGAAGCCTTAAGGCAGATAAGAATTCCGTCTATTCCTTCATTGATAACGTATGTCAAGCGTGGTCAATATAAGGGTTATCGTGAAGAAGTAAACAATCTGGATAGCATGACTGAAACTTTTGCTTCTATTGATTTAGAATCTACTGATCCTAAATGGCAAGGAGTAAAAATAAATTTAACGACAGGCAAAGCCCTCAAGGATAAATTTACAGAAATTAAAATTTTATACAAAAAAGACAATGACCATGAGTCAAATGAATTACTTCTAAGACTTCAGCCTGATGAGGGGATATCTTTTTCTGTCTGGGCAAAGCGTCCAGGATATGAGCACCAAGTTAGTCGTCATGCTTTGAATTTTTCTTTTAAAGATCACTATACTGCACTTCCAGAGGCTTATGAGCAGGTTCTTTTTAACGCTATCAATGGGGATCATAGTCTTTTCTCAACAAGTGAAGAAGTTGTTGAAACTTGGAGAATATTAGATGAATTACAAAAGATTTGGGCTACTTCTGCTTATGATTTGATTATTTATAAGAAGGGGAGCACAATTGAAGAGATTATTAGTTAATTATTAAGGGCCATAGGTCGGACCTAGGGACACAATTTTTTAAAGAAAGACCCTAGGTCCGACCTATGGATTAACAACATATGAATAAAAAAACATTAAATATTATATTTATAATTATTATTTTAGTTCTAATGGGAATTGTTTTTTGGCAGTATAGAAACTCGAAATTAAAAAGAGATGATATTGTAGTTCCACCCGTAGATACTTTAACGAACGATAGTATTGATAAAGTTGATGAGAAGAAAGTAGTTAATCCTCCGCCTCAAACATTTCCCAAGGTTACTGCTCCAGCTAAGGACGAAGAAGCACTGAGAAGTAAATTTACTTATGAAGTGCCAATAAGTAAAATATTAAATAAAAAATGGGAATGGGTAGAAGCTATCAATTACGATGAGAGTATTTTTATTCCTAAGAAAAGTAGTGTCTTTAGTTTAACTTTTAAAAAAGACGGTACATTCAGTGGCACAACCGATTGCAATGGTATTTTTGGAAAATACACAGTCAAGGATAGTAAAATCACTCTTTCTTCTATTGGTCAGACGATGATGTATTGTGAAGGATCAGAAGAAATTAAATTTACGACTTATTTGAGTCAAGTGAACGGATTTATGTTTAATGGAGAGGAAAATTTAGTTCTTGGATTAGAATTTGATTCCGGTTCTATGATTTTTAAATAAAATGTTATAATGAAATTATTAATTAAATAAATAATTTATATGAAAAAAGGATTTAAACAAAATATTGAAGAAGAAACATTAGCAAACGATAATTTTCGAAAAGTTCTCTATACAGGAACTCATTGTCAGCTCGTGCTTATGAGCTTACTTCCTGGGGAGGATATAGGGATGGAAGTTCATCCTGACAATGATCAATTCTTTCGTTTTGAAGGGGGAAATGGGAAAGTCGTTATAAATGAAACGGAGTATGAGGTGAAAGATGGTGATGCGGTTATAGTACCATCTGGTGCCAATCATAATGTTATCGCAGGAGAGCAAGGTCTTAAACTTTATACTATTTATTCTCCAGCACATCATAAGGATGGCATAATTCGTACAACTAAAATAGAAGCGATGGCGAATGAAGCTGATTTTGATGGCATAACAACCGAATAATATATGATTGGATTTATCTATCGAAAAATTATTAAGCCGATACTTTTTAAATTTCCGGCGGATGATGTTCATACTCATTTTTTGAAAATGGGTAATTATTTAGGTAAAAATAATTCTATAAAGAATTTTTTGTCTTCAATTTTACATTATAAAAACATAATTCTAAATCAAAAAGTTGCTGGTATAAACTTTGAAAATCCTATTGGTCTTGCGGCTGGTTTTGACTATGATGCTGATTTGATAGAAATCTTGCCTTCTATTGGCTTTGGTTATCACAGCATTGGAACAGTTACAAATTTGGCTTATGAGGGCAACCCAAGGCCAATGCTTGGTAGACTTCCAAAATCTAGATCTTTACTTGTAAATAAGGGCTTTAAAAGCATGGGAATGAGTTCTGTTTTGAAAAAAATAAACAAAAGAAGAACTGATAGCATTCCTCTAGGAATTAGTATTGGTTCAACAAATAAAACTTATAAAAAGATTGAAGACATGGCTGAGGATATATACTTTTCTTTCGACAAAGTCTTAAAAGTAGATTACTTTGATTATTTTGAATTAAATATTTCATGCCCGAATCTGATTAATGTTGAGAATCTGAAAGAGAAGTTCGATGACCCTGTCGGATTTGCTATTCTTTTAAATAAACTTTCATACTTAAATATAAACAAACCTTTGTTTATAAAAATGCACGCAGAAAAAAGCGTCAAAGACACACTGTCATTACTTTCGGTAGCGGAGAATTATAAATGGATAACTGGTGTTATAATGTCGAATCTTGTAAAAAATAGAAACAATAAATCTTTCGATAAAGATGAGATCAAGAATGCTGGTAGAGGGAACTTTAGTGGTAAGCCGACAGAGGAATTCTCAAACAATCTAATTAGTGAAGTTTATAAAAAGTACAAAGATCGATTTATAATAATAGGATGTGGGGGTGTATTTAATGCGGCTGATGCGTATGAAAAGATTAAAAGAGGAGCGACTCTTGTCCAGATGATTACAGGCATGATATATGAAGGCCCAAGTGTAATAGGGGAGATAAATAAAGATTTAGCTAAACTCCTAAAAAAAGATGGATATAAAAGTGTAAGTGAAGCGGTAGGTAAGTATCATAAATAATTTATAAATTAGGAATTAAAAAAAGCGACAGATTAATCTGTCGCTTTTGTATTATTGTTGAAAACATATTTTATGCTACGCTTATGAAACGTGCAGCATCTCCCATATTTTCAATTTGGGTTCCATTTATGACTTCATTTTTTTACCAAATTCTGGTTTAAAGAGGATGGTGAAGTCTTTTGTTGTCAGAACCTTTATTAAACCTACCAGATTTTTGATTGTCTTGTCTTGACACTCATAAAATATAATCGTATTAGGATAACTCCATTTAATTAAATTTTTAGTTCCAAACCTAATCAGTCCGGTTCTTGTGTTTGATACATGACAGATTTCCAGTTTAATATCTTTGTCCTGACAGAGTATCCCCATTCTAGTATTTTCTTCGAAATGGATTCTTTCTCTTGCAGTTGTAAATACGACGGCTGTGAAAAGCCAAACAATTTTAACCTTTTTCTTTTTCATAGTATTAGTGTTTTTTTAAGAAGTGTAGTTTTGGTGAGGTTTTGAATTTTTTTCATAAGTAACAAAGTACTTTATGGGATCAGTAAAACTGATTATTTTTCTGAAGTGTATTTCTCCTTCATAAAACATTTTACAGTTTCTCTCGATAAATAAAGTATCTCTGATCTCTTTTAATTCTTCAGTAGGTACGTCTCTAAAAAATAAAACGACAAATTGCTCGTCTATTTTATCAAGGTTAGATTTCACTTTTTCGTAATCATCATTTCTATCAATCCTGTGAACAAAATGGATTTTAAATCTCTCTGTTCCTTCGATTCTGAATAATAATTCGATTTTTCTCTCCTCATACTTTTTGATTTCTTCTGGTACAGAAGCTTCCCAAGTAACAAATACGAAATTTTTCCGGAATACTTGTACAAATTTTTTTGGCATAATTCATTTTTTAAATAACAATTAATTTAATCAAAAAAACTTTCTACGTTTACATAAGAGTATCTAATCATGTATGGGTATATTCCAACATTAATTAATGTCGCCACGCCTTTAATATTGTAGTCTATAAGACCAAAACCCATATTAGCGCTAACTCTTGCAAACATAATTTTCTCATCAATTTTTTCTTTTAATATTGACGTCGATTTCTCAACATCTTCCCTCTGGACATCAGAGGTGTAGAGTACTCCATTGATATCTTTTAATATCTCTGGGTTAATTTCAGCACTACCAATAAAAGAAGAACGTACTATCAAATCGATAGCTCCATCTTTTTTGATTTTCGAAAAAAGAAGATTCTCAATTTCCTTTTTTGATTTTTGAAAAAAATTGTTTTCCTGTGAAAACAGGACTAAAATAATTATTTTTTTCATTTTTCTTAATTTTGGTTTAAATGTATACTAACATTTATATGGTAAAAGTCAAATTTTGGGTTAATAGTTATATGGTATAATATTAAAATATGAAGAATGATCAGCTGAAAAGAAAAAAGAATATCTTGTACACAGGCTTTGGTGACAAGGGGACCACGACACTTTTCCATTGTGATCAAGGGAGAATTTCGAAGAGCGCCAATATTATAGAAGCACTGGGCTCTCTTGATGAACTCAATGCATATCTAGGAGTTGTGAAAGTTTATGCCGAAAGGGAACATTTGGTGATTGTTCTTAACTCTAAAAATAAGATATCAATCAGCCGTATCCTAGGTGACATACAGCAGACCCTGTTTGTCATTCAAGCTGAGCTTGCTGGCTCAGATATGACCGTAAAGAAGACTGACTTAAATAAAATAGAAAAAGTCATAAGTATCATAAGTGACATCCTTCCACCCATTACTTTTTTCACTGTTGCAGGGGGAAGTTTCTTGAGTGCCAATCTTGATTTCTCTAGAACGCTTGCCCGCAGGTGCGAGAGGCGAATAGTTGCAGTATTGGATGAAGGATACAATAGAGTAAGTCACGTTACCATAGCTTATTTAAACAGGTTATCCTCTGTACTTTTCGCAATGTCACGATATTCAAATCACGCCCTATCTATAAAAGAAGAACACCCCAAGTATAATAAGTAATATGAAAATTAAAAAACACGAAGTAAAAAATGTTATTGAGTGAACCCTTTCGCAGACCGACGGGGCGAGAAGAGCAAATTTTCAGCAGAAAATTATGTGTGGTGAGTCCGAGAATATTTTTACGCAGTGTTTTTTAATTATTACATTCTTTGTCCGGTTCGATTCCTATTAATCCAAACATTCGGACACATATGTCCCCAATATTTTTCTTGTACTTAAAGACATGATCTTCTCTGGGGTATGTGACTAGATTTACATTTTTCTTTGCTTCTTTCAATTTATCGTAGAGTAGTGTCGCTTGCCAAAGGGGGATAGTTCGATCGGCTTCGCCTTGGATTATTTCAATTCTTTGATTCCCTAAATTACTTATTTTATTTATGATGGATGCTTGATCATAAAGCTTTCTATTTTCTTCATTTGGCAGTCCATAAAATTGAGTATTGAATATTGATGTTTTCATTTTAACCATCAAAGCTTCCCAGTCAGTGACTCCATTAATCGAGAAGACCCCCTTGAAGGTCTCGGGATGCTCCACAACAGCCCTAAGAGACATGTACCCTCCATAGCTGTTACCAGATAGATAGATGTTGCTTATGTGATATTTATTCTTTACATACTGAACAGCTTCCATAACATCTTCTATATCTCCAAGTCCTACAGATCCTTTAATAGATTCTGAATAGGCTCGTCCAAAACCGAAACTTCCTCGATAATCAAGCTTGAGAACGAGGACATCATTTTTCTGTAATAATTTTAGCATGGCGTCATAGAGACCATAGCTGTGATATGGATGATACCCCATGCTTGTTTGTCTCAAAGGACCTCCATGAAGCCAGATTAAAACAGGGTAAGTCTTATTGGCATCATAATTGGGTGGAGTCATTATTATGCCAGTTCCATTACCAACTTTGATATACTCCTCATTTTTTATTATTTTTTTAGTACTGATATTAGGAACCTTTAAATAAGACAATTTTTTTGTTTTAGGATTATAAATTTCAGGGCCGTAGCCTTTCTCTTGCAGGCTGATGAAAACGAGAGAAGAACCTATTTTTTTTATGCTGTCTACATAAGAAACATCTGTTTCAATAATTTCATCAATGCCAGTTTTTAAATTAAGCTTATAGAGAGACCACTTGTATGGATTTTCTTTACTGTTCCCAACATAGTAAATTGTTTGGGAGTCATAAAACATGAAGGTTGCAATATTCCAAGCAGTTACCGATATTTTTGTATTTTCAAAAGTCGTATTTGTGAGTGTCGACATGTCGACTTTATATAGAGACATCGTGTCGTCTTTATCATCTGTATAGATAAGAGTTTTTTCGTCTGGAGAAAATAGGAAAACCGTTTTTTGCTCATCTACTAAGTCCCAATATGATACTCCACTTGAGACGATATAGTTAACGTCTTTTTTTATATCTTTAATAACGTAAGTTCGGACATTATCTGGTTCTTCGGCTGATATATAATAAGCAAGCCATTTATTTGATCTTGAAAGAGTCGCATGAGACGCTTCTTTTTCCTTGAGTTCTTTTTTGATTGAGGCTTTAAAAGTAGTTGGGATAGTTGCTCCTAGATTTGTCTTTTTTGTTGTGATACATTTGAAACTTAATACATTACAAATATAATTATTTTTCTTCTCAATACCATAATACTGTATTAAAACATTATTTCCTTTATTTCCTAGAATACTCCCATATTGTATATCGAGGGCTTCCACTTTCAAGAAGGATATAAAAAATATAGATAATAGAATCAAATATTTGAATTTAGTCATAACTCTATAGTATAATAAAATCATGGATAATACAAAAAGAGAAAAGGAGCTTGTCTCCGTACAGATACTTTATTTGTTCGTAATTCCTACATTGCTTTTGTATTTTAAAGTTTTATCTGGTAATTTTCGTTTTTTACTTCTTGTCGGTGTTGCTATCCTTTTGTTTGGAATAGTTAAGTATGCCAAATGGACTTATGCCGATATGGGAATCAGGCGTGATTTCATGAAAGATATTGTTCCTTATTCTTTTTTTACTGTTGGAGGAGTTTTGTTTCTAATCTGGCTTGCCCAAATCGTTCCCCATAATCCCTTTTTAAATTGGTGGACTAATATTAAATTTTTAATTTTATTTATTCCACTTAGTATTATTCAGGAAATAGTTTTCAGAGGGATACTTATGAATATGCTGAAGAGAGCCTTTATTAGTCCTGCTTTTATTATACTCATTAATTCTCTCGTTTTTGCATTAATGCATGTTATATATCTTAACTCTATGTTTGTACTACCTATGACGTTCATTGCAGGAGTCGGTTTTGCTTGGATGTATTATCAATATGAAAATTTACCCTTGATCTCTATCGCCCACACAATTCTCAATTTCACAGCAGTGATATTAGGGTTTTTTGTTATTAGGTAAATTAATAAAAAGAGTAAGGTCTTGCCTTACTCTTTTTATTATTAAAAGTTTTTCCACATCATTGATTCTTTCGGTAATTTGTCTTGATGGCTATATTTGGCGCTAGCCTTCTTGTCATACCTTCTTTCCACTTCTCCTTCCACTACGTAGTAAATAAGTTGTCCAATAGGCATTCCTGGATATATTCGTACTGGTATACTTGTAGAAATCTCAAGCGTCCAGAATCCACAGAATCCTACATCTCCCTTTCCTGCGGTTGCATGAATATCTATTCCAAGTCTACCAGTTGAAGATTTACCTTCTAGGAATGGTACATGATTATGACTCTCAGTATATTCTAATGTTGAGGCCAGATATAATTCTCCAGGTTTTAAAACAAAACCTTCTTCAGAAATTTCAAAATGTTTGACCTCATTGTGCTTTTTTGCGTCTATTTCTTTATCTATATATTGAGCAAAGTATTTACTTAGGTGAACATCATAAGAATTACCACCCATGTTACTGATATCAAATGGTGTTATGACAATTTCTCCACTATCTATTTTTTCTAAAATTTTTGCATCTGATAAAATCATGGTATTAGTTTATCATATTTAATTTATTTGCCAATTCTTTCGTATATTACAAAATTACAATCATATATATTTTGTTCATCTTTCTCGTGTTTGTCTTCGGATATAATTTTCCACTTATCTTTATCTATAGTAGGGAAGAGTGTATCAGCATCAGGGAAGTCTGCATTTACGTGGGTGATATATAGCCTATCTACTTTGTCTATAAATAGCTTATATATCTGTCCTCCACCTATGACAAACAATTCCTCTTCTTCTTTTGTGCTATTTTTTAAAAGCTCATCTAGTTCTTCAAGTGAATAGACAACTTCTGCATCATTTCTTTTGTAACTTTTATCTAAAGTAAGAATTATATTTCTTCTATTTGGAAGTGGTTTTCCTGGATTGCCGTCTGGTCCAATACCAAGAGATTCAAAAGTTCTCTGTCCCATTATAACAGTATGACCTCTTGTAGTTTCTCGGAAATGCTTCATGTCTATAGGCAAATCCCATAGAAGGTCATTCTTTCTTCCTATTTCATTATTATTTGCTATGGCGGAAATTATTGATAAGATCATAGATTTATATTGCTATCTCAAAAGGTATTTTTTCGAAACTTTGATAATTTAAAACTTTTGTATTTTCCGCATGCCAGTCAAAAATTGAATTCCAGTTTTCTGTTTCGATTGTTGGTAATGGAAATTTTTCAGGATCACGAGATAGTTGCTCTTTTGCTCCATCTACATGATTTTCAAAAATGTGAACATCTGCAAGAAATCCTACTAGCTTGCCTTCTTTTAGTCCAGTTTCTTTCGCGAGTAGGTGAAGGAGTAAAGCATAGCTTGCGATGTTGAAAGGGAGACCAAGCATTGTGTCTACTGATCTTTGATTCCACAAAAGATTTAATTCTCCATTTATTGTTGTTACTTGAAAAGCATAATGACAAGGAGGTAGTCCCATCTCTCCAAATTGTAATGGGTTCCATGCACTCACGATCATTCTCCTGTCTCGAGGATTTGTTTTAAGTGTTTCAACAACTTTTTTTAATTGATCTATTCCTTGTCCTGTATAGTCTGTATCATAACTAGTATAAGGTGCATTGAAGTGTCTCCATTGGAATCCATATATTGGTCCAAGATCACGTTCTTCTAGCATTTTCTTCTTTGATTCTGCGTCGTGTCCATATGGAGCTTTCTGTGGTTTTGCCCACTCATCCCATATATGATTATTGTGATCTTGTAACCATTTTTTATCAGTTATTCCGTTTATAAAAAATTCTAATTCATTTGCTATTAGGCGGAAAGGTACTTTCTTGGTTGTTAATAATGGAAATCCTTTTGACATATCATGCTCAAACATAGCCCCAGCTATAGTGTAAGCAGGTGTACCTTGGCGCGTAGAAACTAATTTACCTTCCTCTAATACTTTTTTTACTATATCTAAATAAGTTCTCATGGGTTAATTATAACCTTTTCATATTTTTTGCCAAATGTGCTAAAATCAAGATATTAATAATCTAATTTATCACCATACTATGAAAGATAAACAAATAGAGAAACTAATTAAGGAAGAGGAAAAGAGACAGAAAAGTGTCGTCAATTTAATCGCTTCAGAGAACATTGTTTCCGACGATGTTTTGAAGGCTCTTGGTTCCAAACTTACAAACAAGTACGCTGAAGGCTATCCAGGAAGAAGATACTATGGTGGTAATCAGGTAGTAGATAAAGTAGAAAATTTGGCAATTGCTCGTGCATTAAAACTTTTCAAACTTAAACCTACAGAGTGGCATGTGAACGTTCAGCCTCTCTCAGGGAGTCCTGCGAACTTTGCACTTTACACTGCTCTTGTTCCTGTCGGTGGCAAGATCATGGGTATGAAGCTTTCCTCAGGTGGTCACCTTACTCATGGGTATCCTGGTTCTATGACAGGTAAACTTTGGAAGCCAGTTCAGTTTGAACTTGATAAAAATACAGAAGTCATAGATTATGATGCTATCAAGAAACTTGCGGTAGAAGAAAAACCAAATATTATAGTTGCAGGTTTTACAGCTTATCCTAGAGTTGTTGATTTTAAAAAGTTTAGAGAGATAGCCGACGCATGTGGAGCTCTACTTCATGTTGACATGTCGCACTTCGCTGGACTTGTAGCTGGTCTGGCTTATCCATCTCCATTCCCATATGCTGACTCTGTCATGACAACTACTCACAAGTCTCTTCGTGGTCCTCGTCATGCAATTTTATTTGTAAAGAAAGATGAGAGAGAATTCGACAAGAAATTGGACAAGACAATTATCCCAGGACTTTTTGGTGGTCCACATGAGAATACTATCGCCGCCGCTGCTGTGGCATTCCTCGAAGCATCAAAACCAGAATTCAAGAAGTATGCCAAGCAAGTCGTGAAGAATGCAAGAGTTCTTGCGAAAGAATTACAGAAGCTTGGCTGGCATATCATCTCTGGTGGTACAGACTCTCATCTTATCCTTATGGATACATGGATGGATGGCAAGGGAGTTCCTGGCAAGATTGCAAGTGACAAGCTAGAAAAAGCAGGAATCATAGTGAACATGAACACAATCCCCGGCGACCCTCGCCCTCCTATGGATCCCTCCGGTATTCGCCTAGGCACTTGCGCCGAAACTACTCGCGGAAAGAAAGAGTCCGACATGGTCAAGCTCGCAGTAAGGATGGATAAAATCTTGAGAGGTAAATAATTTATGGAGCTAAAAGTTGGTGTAAAAATATTATTGAAAAATAAAGAAGGCAAGCACCTTATTTTTAAACGATCATCCGAGAAATATCCTGAAGCAGGCTCAGATCTTTGGGATATTACTGGGGGGAGAATAGAACCAGGTAGTACTTTGATTGATAACTTAAAAAGAGAAATAAAAGAAGAAACTGGGTTAGAACTTATTGGTGAACCTAATCTCATTCATGCCCAAGATATTTTAAGAGTTACAGGAAAGCACGTTGTACGTTTAACTTATGTCGGAGAAGGTGAGGGGGAAGTTATTCTTAGTGATGAGCATGATGATTATAAATGGCTAACGATTGATGAGATAGCTAGACTTGAAGGGTTAGATAATTATTTCAAAGAAGTATTAGAAAAATTTACAGAAATGATAACTAAAAAATAATTAATTATGTTAAAAGATAGAATTATATTAATAACGGGTTCGTCATCTGGAATTGGATCTGCGACGGCAAGATTGGCCAAAGAATATGGGGCCACTCCTATTTTACATGGGAGAACTGAAAGTGAAGAATTAAGAAAGCTAGCAACAGAATTAGGTTGTGAATATATCTTTTGTGATGTGTCTGATAAAGTTGCCGTAGATAAGGCAGTTGCAGATATTTTATTGAAAGTTAAAAAAATTGATATTTTAGTTAATTCTGCAGGTATTGCACCCAGGGCAACATTCTTGGAAACCACAGATGAATTATGGTTAGATATTTTCAAGGTTAACGTTTTAGGTACTTCACACTTTTGTCAGGCTGTTATTCCTCAAATGCAGGAAAATAAATATGGACGAATAGTAAATATTGCTTCTGTGCGGGCTTATACATGGATGACAGGGCGTTCCGCTTATTCCGCTTCGAAAGCTGCTATTGTGAATCTTACTGCAGTATTGGCTAAAGAATTTGCTCCAAGTATTAGTGTAAATGCTGTTGCCCCTGGCTATACGGAAACTCCTATATCTAAAAATTGGGATGCGGAAGTTTGGAAGCAAGTAAATACTGCTCTATTGGGCAGAATAGGTCAACCTAAAGAAATAGCGGAAGCGATTTTATTCTTGGCTAGTGACAAGGCCAGCTTTATCACAGGTCAAACTATCATTGTTGATGGTGGGATCTCAGTAAAATAAAATGATTGAAGTTGAAAAGAGGTTTCAACCTACAGAAGAGCAATTAAATTCGCTATTAAAGGATGCGGAGTTTTTGGGTAGTAAGGTGAACCATGATGTGTATTATGATTACGAAGATTATAGACTTATGAAAGAAAGGGTGAGATTACGAAGTAGGAATAATAATTTTGAATTAAAATTAGGGCATTCTCGTGGGGTCAATACTGAGATAGAAGATAAAAAAGAAATAGAAAATTATTTCAAGACGGATAATTTAGAAAAATTTATAGAACAGAATTTTGTAATCCTTGTAGAATATAAAACAAAAAGAATTAAATATAAGAAGAATGGGTTTGCTATAGATATAGATGAAACAGACTTTGGTTACAATCTTTGTGAGATTGAGCTTATGGTGGAAAGGGAAGATGAAGTTAAAGAAGCAAAAGAAAAGATTGTGAATTTAGCTAAAGAGTATAATTGGGATGTAAAAAAGGTTATGTCAAAAGGGTTAGAATACCTGCGTTTATTTAAACCAGAAATTTATAAAGAATTAATATAATACGATATGTTTCAAAATTTAGACAAAAAGTATAAAATGTAAAATTTTAAAATAACATGACACACTTTCTGCCATGGCAGAAAGTGTAGCAGTTTTATTTATATGGCTTATCAAGTTTGAAAGTTTTTATGCATTTATCCAGTTTTATTCTTTTTAAGTATTGGTTGAATTCCTTTGGGAGAGGGTAGGGTCCTACCCATGCGCTTTTCTGAACCATAACATAATTAAACTTTTTTAGGTGCCAACGTAGCCACTCTCTATGAGATTTCTTCTCTGTCGGTATATCAAACATCACAAGTAAAGTTCTATCCTTAGACAGATTCCCCGGATTTTCAAATTGCTTAAGTGAATCATATTTTCTTTTTACATATTCTTTCCCATATTTAGAAAGCACTATTCCAGCCAATTCTTTTTCTATAATCCCTTTCTTTTTTAATCGGTCCATTGTTGTTCGGATACTTCTTTGTGGATATTTACTAAAACGGGGAATACCAAAAAGATTAACCCGAACTCCTTTATATCGTAGCTCTGTGTTCCAAAGTTCTTCTAGTATTTCACTTGCGATAGACATATAAATAATTATAACTTAAATATTAGAATGACACAATCTCTGCCATGGCAGAGATTGTGTCATTCTAAATTAGTATATATAATGGATTTTGATATAGAGTAATTTTTAGGTATAATTGAGGTTATCTTATGAAAAAACAAAAAACCAAAGGGAAACTTATTGTCATAGATGGAACTGATGGGAGTGGAAAGACTACGCAGTTTAATTTATTGATTGATCATTTGAAAAAAGATGGACATAAAGTAAAAACTGTTGATTTTCCAGAATACTATAAGAATTTTTTTGGTAAGTTTATAGGGCATTGTTTGAGTGAACAATATTATAATTGGCTGAATGTTCATCCGAAAATCGCCTCCATTGCTTATGCTGCTGACAGATGGGAGTCAAGTAAAGAAATGAGAAAATGGCTAGAGCAAGGATATGTTGTTGTTGCAAATAGATATGTCTCAGCTAATCAGATTCATCAAGGAGGAAAAATTAAAAATACCAAAAAGAGAAATGATTTTATTAAATGGCTTGATCAGATGGAATATGAAGTGTATGGAATTCCGAGGCCAGATATTACTTTTTATTTAAGTTTACCAATTCAGATTGTTCAAAAACTCTTAAAAAATAGAGAAAGTAGTAAGATGAAAAGAGTATATTTGAAAAATAAAAAAGATGTTGCTGAAAATAATATAGAATATCAGGAAAATTCTATAAAGAGTGCAATATGGCTTTCAAAAAATATTAAGAATTTTATTAAAATAAATTGTTCAGAGAAAGGTGAAATACTTTCTCGTGAGCAAATACATGATATGGTTTATAAAGAAGTAAAGAAAGTATTAAAATAATATGAAAATTATAGATGTAAGAACAAAAGAAGAGTATGACGGTGGACATATAAAGGATGCAGAACTTTTCGATATTATGGATATGATGTATGGTAAGTTTCCTGAATTTTCTAAAGATGAAGAAATACTTCTTTATTGTGAATCTGGAAGCAGAGCAACTATTGCAAAGTCTATGATGGAGCAGAATGGATTTACGAATATTAAAAATGGCGGAGGGATTGGGGATATGATTAGTTGTGGGTATAAATGTTAGGATATATGAAAATCAAAATTAAAAAATTAAAAGAGAATGCAAAGCTGCCTAGCTATGCTCACGTAGGGGATGTAGGGATGGATTTGTATGCGATGGAAACAGTTACAATAAAGCCTATGGAGCATTATAGATTCTTTCATGGTTTTGCAATGGAATTCCCAGTTGGGAATGCGGCAATTGTTATGGATAAATCTAGTATTTCTAAAGCTGGATTAATACATATGGGAGGAGTATTTGATGCTGGGTATAGAGGTGAATACAATACTCACCTTGTAAATCTCGGGAGTGAGCCATATACTGTAGAAGAGGGAGACAAAGTCTCCCAACTGGTGATTGTACCGGTGGTGATTGCAGAAATTGAAGAAACTGATACATTGAGTGATTCAGATAGGGGTTTGGGAGCGTTTGGGAGCACAGGGAAAAAATAATATGAAATCCTATGAAATAATAAAACAAGAAAATAAAAATTTGGAATTAGGTTCTTTGGATTCAAAAATAGATTTTAATAGAAATTTATTTAGAAAAGAACTTGAAGCCTTAAGTGATAGAGGTATTACTTTAAATTTTCAAATTGATGAATTGATTGACAGGATTCGTTCTGTTGAAGAAGGTGAGGCTATTTTAGATTTTATAAAATATAAAAATAAAAGTTTTAGTTTATACGTAAGTAAAGGTGGAAATAAAGAAAATGATAATGGTCATAGATTAGATATTTTTAATAAAGAAGAAAATTTTAACACATTTCGTTCAGAAAATCCTCATGTTGCTGGTTGGGTGGGTCAAGCTGGATTTATCTCAGGGAATGATTACTATCATTCTGAAGATCATTGGGGCGTGTCAGTAACGGAAGAATTAAAAGGTTCTGGTTTGGCAGATCTTTTATATGATTTAAAATGCCAAATAGATAATCAATTAGAATTTGAGCATGTTTCAACGCACAATTTACAACTTTTGACTTTTTATGTTAAAAAAGGTTATGTCCCATACTCTATAATTGAAAACAATCCAGTCTGTGAAGAAGTAATTAATAAAGATAAATTAAATAAAATTATTTCAGAAATTAAAGAAAGTCGAGAAAATAGAAATCAGATAGAAGATAGAGATTCTGTGGTTAGATTAAAATTAGATCCAAAAGAAGCAATGACAATTTATTCCAACATTAAGACAAGTATATAGAGAAATATTATGCAACACAAAATTACATTATTAATAAAAGAGGCTTTGAAAAATCTTGGAATTATTGAAGATGTTTCTTTTAGTATAGAGCACCCAGCTGATTTTAAGAATGGAGATTATTCAACGAATGTGGCGATGGTTGCTTTCAGGGGCAGAAGACAATTTGAAAAAGCTATAGATGGTGATGAGAATACAATTAATGTAAAATACGGTGTTGATTTTACTAATCCTCATAAATTAGCAGAAAAAATTAAAATAGAATTAGAAAAAGATTTACCAAAAGAAATTTTAAAAATAGAAGTGGCTGGAGCAGGATTTATAAACTTCTATCTATCACAAGAATTTTTTACAGAGAGGGTAAGTGAGATTTTAAATAAGGGAGAAGAGTGGGGGAAGAATAAAATACTTGAAGGGAAGAAAGTAATGGTGGAGTATACGGACCCGAACCCTTTCAAGCCTTTTCATATAGGTCACTTAATGGCTAATGCCATAGGTGAATCAATTTCTAGAGTTGTAGAATTCTCTGGGGCAAATATAATTCGTGCAAATTATCAAGGAGATGTAGGCCCTCATGTAGCAAAGGCTATTTGGGGGATAATACACTCTGGAGAAAAAGTGGAAGGTAAAAATGCTCTTTGGATAGGTGAATGCTACTCTCTAGGAGCTACATTATATGAATCTTTACATCCAAAAGGGGTAGAAGCTAAGAAAGAAATTGAAGTTATAAATAAAAAAATATACGACAGAAGTGATGAAGAAATAAATAAAATTTATGATTGGGGGAGAAAAGTCACTCTCGATGCTTTTGAAGAAATTTATAAACTCTTAGGAACAAAGTTTGAGTATTACTTTTTTGAAAGTGAGATGGCTCCTATTGGAGAGAAGATTGTTCGAGAGAATGTTCCAAAAGTTTTCAATGAATCAGATGGCGCAATAGTATTCCATGGTGAGAATTATGATAAGAAGCTTCATACTCGTGTGTTTATAAATTCTCAAGGTTTGCCAACTTATGAAGCTAAAGAGATAGGACTTGCACTTACTAAATTTGAAAAGGAAAATCCTGATCTTTCAATAACAACAACAGCCATAGAACAAGGAGAATACATGAAGGTTGTTCAGAAAGCTATATCTCTTGTACATCCAGATTTGGAATCTAGAATGAAGCATGTGACACATGGCATGATGCGTTTTGCTGATGGGAAGATGTCTTCCAGAAAAGGGAATGTAATAACAGGGGAGTCTCTTTTAAATGATTCTATGGATATTGTAAAAGAGAAAATGAAGGATAGTAAAATTTCTGAAGAAGAAAAAAGACAAATTTCTGAAATCGTAGGTGTTTCGGCTCTGAAATATTCAATACTTAGATCATCCCTAGGTAGTGATATTATTTATGATTCAGAGAAATCTATTTCTTTTGAAGGAGATTCGGGTCCTTATTTACAATACACTACTGTTCGTGCGAATTCTATTCTAAATAAAGCAAAAGATTTAAATACTGATGACAAAAAAGAAACTCCAGAATCTGTTACAGATTTAGAAAAATATTTGTATCAGTTTCCTGAAGTAGTAGAGCATTCTTACGAGACACTACAACCTCATCATGTCGCTACTTACCTTACAGAGCTTGCAAGTAGCTTCAATACTTTCTATGGAAATAAGCAAATACTTGTAGAAGAAAATAAATACATGGATTATCATTTGAATCTCATAAAAGCTTTCACTCAAACTATGAAGAATGGTCTCTGGCTTTTGGGTATTGAGGTGCCAGAGAGAATGTAGAAAATTAGTTTCTAGTAGCTAGGTTCTAGGGACTAGTGTAAAAATAAAAAAAGTGGAGTATCCCGAAGGATTCTCCGCTAATGAGTTCTGTCTCGATGTTCCTAATCGAGTCGCTAACATAATAACCATCACTGGAACCAACTTCTTCAGCCGTGTTGATGATTTTCTGGTAGTGGTGCACCATTTGAATTCATTTATCATATTACTCATATCTATCAATCTGTCAAGAGTTGTGATAATATGATTTTATATGGAATCTAAAACACCACAATTTGATGCATTGCTAGATGAAATACTAGAGAAGCTTGTTCCACATAAGCGTGTATGTAAATGGCAAGGACAACACAAATATTGTGAAGGGGAATTTAATATTACCAAAGAGGATATTGAATTCTTAAAAATGCTTCGTGTTCCTGCTCCGAACTATTGTCCAACATGCAGGAGAATACGAAGGTTTACTCACCTTAACTTTTTTAGGCTTTTTAAGAGGAAATGCAATGCGGTAGATCACAACGAAATGATGATTTCAATTTTACCAGAGGAATGTCCCTTCCCTGTGTATGATTATAAATATTTTGTTGGTGATGATTTTGACCCTTTTTCTTTTGGGGTAAAATATAAAAAAGGTGATAGTCCCATGGAAACACTACTACAACTTCGAAGAGGGTTTCCAATGCCGTCTTTCTTGAACCGCGATCTATTGTCAGTGAATAGTGAGTATTCAAATAGTGGTCATGATATTAAGAATGGTTACTATGTTACATCCTGTTACCACTCAGAGGATATATGGTATTCAGGATTTTTAAATAAAAGTCGCAATATTATGGATTCTCAAATAGTTCTTGATTCAGAACTTGTTTACAACAGCGTCGATTCTGAATATTTATATAAATCTTCATTCACATATTTTTCAAGCCACTGTATTGATAGCATGTTTCTTTTCGACTGTCGTAATTGTCAGGATTGCTTTGGATGTGTAAATTTAAGAAATAAAAGATATTGTGTTTTTAATGAACAATTTTCGAAAGAAGATTACGAAAGTTTTCTCAGCTCCATAAAACCATTTTCTAGAGAAACCATTTCAATATATGAAGAAAAATTTTGGGAACTGGTTAAAAAATTACCGATGAATGGATCAAGAAATAGTAATTCAATCAATAGTTATGGTATTAATTTAAAAAATTCTAAAGATTTATATGACGTATTTGATTCGAAAAATGCAGAAAATATTCGTCATGCGGAAGGACCAATAGGTAACAAAGATTCTATGGACTTTTTGTATTCTGGGGGCAATTCAAGTCGAGTCTATGGAACTATAAATATAGGATCACATTCAAATGAAGTAAGATTTTCAGTTTCTTCTAAAACTTGCACAAATTGCGAATTTATTTTTAATTCTAAAAATTTAAATAATTGTTTTATGTGTTTTGGTCTACAAAATAAATCTTATTGTATTTTAAATAATCAATATTCTCCAGATGAATATTATAAAATTATAGATGAAATAAAATCTGAGATGTTAGAAAGAGGAGAGTATGCTGATGGACTTGGAATGGAATTCTCTGCTCAAGCTTATAATTTTTCAGTAGGTCAATTCGCTTTCCCTCTAGATGATAAAGAAATAGAAAAATTTGGTGGATTTGTTGCCAAAGAACCAAAAACGAATGCTGAAGGTATAGAAATAATATCAAAAGATAAATTACCTAAAACAATTAAAGAAGTTACTGATGAAATTTTAAACAAGGCCATAGAATGTGAAATTACAGGAAAACCCTTCCGTATTATCGCTTCAGAATTAGAATTTTATAAAAGGATGGATATTCCACTGCCCACAATACATCCTACTGTTAGAATGGAAAATTTATTTAAAGTAAGACCTATAGGGAAAAAGTATAGTGCAATTTGTTCAAAATGCAAAAAGGAAATTGAGACACTATTTGATCCAAAGGATGGATTTAATTTGTATTGTGAAGATTGTTATAAGCAAGAAGTGATATAATAAATTTATGGAATCACAAACAAAAACCTGTCAGAATTGTAAGGAGGACTTCATTATTGAGCCTGATGATTTTAATTTTTATGAAAAGATAAAAGTTCCGGCTCCAACATTTTGTCCGGAGTGTAGAGCTCAACGTAGGTTTTCATGGAGGAATGATTCATCTTTATATAGTAGAGTTTGTGGTCTGTGTGACAAAAAACTAATCACTATATATTCAATTGAGTCAGAAATCAATGCTTTTTGTAATAAATGTTGGTGGAGCGACAAATGGGATCCGACGGACTATAGTGTAGATTATAATTTTTCTAAATCATTTTTTGAACAATTTGATACTCTTGTCAAAAAAGTACCTCATATGGCAATGGTTAACGATAATGGAGTAGGGAGTGTTAATTCAGAATATACTCACGATTTTTCTTTCTCTAAAAATTGTTATATGGTTTTTTGTGCTTGGAACATAGAAAATGCAATGTATAGTTATTATTTAATTGCAGGTAAAAATATATCTGATTCCTTGAATGTGATGGTCAACAATGAGTGGATTTATGAATCTATACAACCAGAAAATTGTTATCAAATAAAATACTCGCATTTTGCCGTTAATTGTATTGATTCAAGTTTTATTTTTGATTGTAGAAATTGTTCTGATTGTTTTATGTGTTCCGGTGTTAGAAATAAAAAATACTGTTTTAAGAATGAACAATATACAAAGGATGAATATGAAAAAATATTAAAAGAATATAGATTAGATACTTTCTCTGGAGTAGAAAAAGCAAAAAAGGAATACGATCAGTTTATATTGAAAACTCCTAGACGCTTTGCTCACATTATACATTCAAATAACTGTACTGGTGATTTGATAATTAATGGTAAAAATTCACTAGATTGTTTTAATGTTCAGGCTCCTGAGAATTGTAGGTTTGTAGTGAATTCTGATACTTCTTCAGAAAGTTATGATTTACTAGCTAGTGGAAAGAATAGTGAATGCTACGAAGGGGTAACTAGTGATCATTCAAATAGGAATTTGTTTGGTGTATTTTCTTGGAAAAGCCAAAACATAGAATATACTCAACACTGTCATTCTTCAAAAAATTTATTTGGTTGTGTTGGTCTGCGAAATAAGCAATACTGTATTTTTAATAAACAATACACCAAAGAAGAATATGAAGAGTTAGTACCAAAAATAAAAAAGCAAATGAATGATATTCCTTATATAACAAAAAAGGGAATAATATATAAATATGGAGAATTTTATCCAAGTGAGTTATCTCCATTTGGATATAACGAAACATTAGCCCAAGAAAGATTTCCTTTATCAAAAGATGAAATTCTTGATAAAGGGTATGTTTTTCAAGACAATGTACAAAAAACTATAAATAAAGAGACTATTATTCCGAAAGATTTACCTGAATCTATTTTTGATATAGATAATTCTATTACTAATGAAGTATTAAAATGTATAGATTGCGGAAGAAATTACAAAATTACTGAAGATGAATTAACTTTCTATAAAAAGATGCAGATACCAATACCTAGGAGATGTTTTTATTGTAGACATGCAAATAGAATTAAAAGAAGAAATCCATACAAACTTTGGCATCGTAAGTGTATGAAGCCAGACTGTACTAATGAATTTGAAACTTCATATTCTCCAGAACGCCCCGAAATAGTTTATTGTGAAAAGTGTTATCAGAATGAAGTAATATAAAAAACTGGCTTCCTATTAAAAAGGAAACCAGCTAAATTACTTAATCTAAATAGGTATACGTGATGCTGGAACGTACTTTGGCACCTATTTTTTGAGGTATTTATGCGAACACAATTTTACAGTTAAACTGTTTAGAACCTAGATAGAGCAATTCGATTAATATATTACTCAAATATAGTAAAAAAGCAAGTTTTCTGATAAAATCAGTTTTATATGGAAAAAGATGTAAATAATACAGGTAAATCACAATCGGCCTTAAGAGAAGAGGAAGTTTTAAAATTCTGGAAAGAGAATAAAATTTTTGAGAAGAGCTTGGAGAAAGATGCTCCGAAGGGAGAATATGTTTTCTATGAGGGTCCTCCGACTGCAAATGGTAAGCCAGGGATTCATCACTTGGAAGCTAGAGCTTTCAAAGATGTGATTCCACGTTATAAAACGATGCAGGGATTTCACGTGCGTCGTAAGGGTGGCTGGGATACACATGGACTTCCTGTAGAACTTCAAGTTGAAAAGAAGTTGGGACTGATTTCAAAGAAAGCGATTGAAGAATATGGAATTGCACAGTTCAATAAAGAATGTAAGGAGAGTGTCTGGGAATATACAGACCTCTGGGAGAAGTTTACCGAGCGTATGGGCTACTGGGTAGATCAGAAGAATGCATATGTGACTTATCACAATGATTACATAGAGTCTGTATGGAATGTTATAAAAACTGTAAATGAAAAAGGTTTACTTTATAAAGATTACAAAGTTGTGCCCTGGTGTCCTCGTTGTGGCACAACGCTGTCTTCTCATGAGCTTGCTCAAGGTTACCAAGATGTGAAAGATTTGTCTGTGTATGCAAAATTTAAAGTGAAAGGACAAGATAATACTTATATTCTTGCTTGGACTACGACACCTTGGACTCTTCCAGGGAACGTGGCTTTAGCAGTAGGGAAAGATATCGAATATATTAAATCTACAATACCAGATAATTTTAATCCTGCAGATTTTGGTCTAGGTGATTTCAATGTTAGTTCAGGTACTTATATATATGCTAGAGAAAATGCTCTTAAGGATAATTCAAAAGATAATTATTTACATAAACTTGATTGGCTAGCAGGAATGAATCATATTAAAAGTGAAATTGTTAAAGGATCTAATTTAGTTGGACTTGAATATGATCCATTATATCCATATCTTTCAAATACGATTTCAGATATTGAAAAACCAAAACTTGAAAAAGCATTCAAGGTTTACTCTGCAGACTTTGTAACTACAGAAGATGGTACAGGAGTTGTGCATACGGCTGTGATGTACGGAGTGGATGACTTTAATTTAGGAACCAGTATTGGACTCCCTAAGCATCACATGGTGGGGCTTGATGGAAAGTTTTTAGAAGGTGCAGACTTTTTAACAGGTAGATTTGTAAGAGATGAAGAAGTTGCTGTGGATATTATAAAAGATTTAGCACATCGAGGACTACTTTTTAAGAAAGAAAAGTACGAACACTCATACCCACACTGTTGGCGTTGCAAGACGGCACTCATATACTATGCTCGTGATTCTTGGTATATAAAGATGTCTGATCCGAAAATTAAAAAAGAGTTGATTGAAGAAAACAAAAGTATAAATTGGGAGCCTTCGTATATTAAAGAAGGACGTTTCGGTGAATGGCTGAAGGATATCAAAGATTGGGCTATTTCTCGTGAGCGTTACTGGGGGACACCTTTACCTATCTGGACTTGTGCGGAATGTAATAAAAGGGAAGTGATAGGAAGTATTGCTGACTTAAAAAGCAAAACAAAAAAGTCAGGGAATAAGTATTGGGTTATGAGACATGGGCAGGCAGAATGTAACACGAGCGAGACTGTAATGAATGATGAAGAAGCTAATAATTGCAAACTTACGAAAGTTGGGGTAGAGCAAGTAATAGAAAGTTCTAAAAATTTTAAAGAGAAAGTTGATGTGATTATAGCATCTCCTTTAGAGAGAACAAGAGAAACAACGAAAATTATTTGCGAACAGATTGGCTATCCACTAGAGAAAGTTATATATAATGACCTTGAGAAAGAGTGGGATGTAAGTTCAGACTATCAAGGAAAGTCCAGAGAAGCCTTTGAAGAATTTTATTGCAATCAATACAAGGAGCATCCATTTGAAGCGATGCCAAACGGAGAGAGCTACTCACAAGTGATAAATAGAGTTGGAAAAATGATTTATGAAATAGATAGTAAGTATTCCGGCAAGAATATTCTTCTTGTGGGTCATGCAGGGGAGACTAGTGCACTTTGTCATGTGGTGCAGGGATTTTCTTATGAGACACTTCCTACTGATGATAATTTCCCACCATATTTGAAGAATGCTGAGATACGAAAGTTGGATTTTGTTGTTCTTCCTCATAATGAAAACTTTGAACTTGATCTACATAAGCCATATATAGACGAAGTAGAACTTGTCTGCGATTGTGGTGGAAAGCTCGAACGATCAAAAGAAGTGATGGATGTGTGGCTTGATTCCGGGACTATGCCATTTTCGCAAGATCACTACCCATTTGACCCCGAAGGAAAGATTACTTCCAACGGGGCAGGAAATAAAGAACAGAAAATTTTATATCCGGCTGATTTCATATCAGAAGCCTTAGATCAGACTCGTGGATGGTTCTATACACTGCATGCTGTAGGGGTACTTATGGGTAAGGGTAAAGCTTATAAGAATGTGATTTGCTTAGGACTTTTGCTAGATGGAAATGGAAAGAAGATGAGTAAAAGTCTTGGAAATGTAGTTGATCCTTGGGTAATGATGGATAAATACGGGGTAGATACTTTGCGTTTGTGGATGTATGGAGTAAATCAACCAGGAGAAGCAAAAAGCTTTGACGAGAAGACTGTCGCAGAGTTACACAGTAAAGTATTTAATTTACTTTATAATGTTTTAGCTTTTTATGAGCTTTATAGAGATAAAGAAGTAGAAAGTAGTAAGGAGAAAATAGAAAGTAAAAATGTTCTTGATCAGTGGATTATAGCTCGTATGTCGGAACTTACAGATACAATTACCAAAAATATGGAGAATTATAAACTCCTAGAACCCGTTAGAGCAATTCGCGATTTTATGGATGATCTTTCTACTTGGTATGTTCGTCGTTCACGAGAAAGACTTAAGGATGGAGACATAGAAGCTAAACAGACTTTATACTTTATTTTAAAAACATTAGTAACACTTATGGCACCTTTTGCCCCGTTTGCCTCAGAAGATATTTGGCAAAAATTAAAAAATGAAGAGGATAAAGAAAGTGTGCATCTAACTAAGTGGTCAAATAGTCAATTGCCAATTACTAATTACCAATTACTAATTAGTGAAATGCAGAAAGCTAGAGAAATAGTGACTTTAGGCTTGCAGGCAAGACAAAAAGAAAGTATCCCTGTAAGACAGCCACTTGGTCAATTACTAATTACTAATTACCAATTACCAAAAGAATATTTGGAAATTATTAAAGATGAATTGAATGTCAAAGATATTGTATTGGAATCAGATGGCGAAGAACTAAAAGTTGAACTAGATATTCATATTACAGAAGAGTTAAAACAAGAGGGAAACTATCGCGAGCTTGTCCGTGCTATTCAGGATATGAGAAAGAAGGCAGGACTTAATCCAAACGATATTATAGGTCTTGAAATAGAGACTTCTGTAGATGGGCAAGATTTGATAACTAAATTTAAGACTGAACTATTAAAAGCAGTGGGAGCAAAAGAAATTAAAATTAAGGAAAACAGTGGAGTAGAAGTTAAAATTGACGTTTTAGTATTTACTGTAAATTTGGTAAAATAGAAGGATGAAGATTAAGAAGATTGGACATTGTTGTTTCGTGGTAGAACCGAAAGAAGGGGTAAGGATTATGACTGATCCTGGGGCTTATTCGATTTTGCAAATTGTTGAAAAGAATATAAATGCAATTTTAATTACTCATGAACATCAAGATCATTTACATATTGATTCCTTGAAAGATATTTTAAAAAATAATCTAGAGGCTATAGTGATTACAAATACGGCCGTTGGAAATATTCTGGAAGAAGAAAATATCCCATATATCAAAGTAGAAGAAGGGGAAAGATATGAAATCAATGGTGTAATAATTTCTGGTTTTGGAAACACTCACGCTCAAATTTATGAAGATTTTGGGAGAGTTCAAAATACTGGCTATATGATAGACCGTCTTTGCTACGCAGGAGACTCTTTCAGCTATCCAGATGTAGATGTGGAAATACTTGCTCTTCCAGTAGCAGGTCCATGGATGAAACTATCTGAAGCGATAGAATACGCCAAGCATATCAGACCAAGGATTTGCTTCCCGGTACACGATGCGATACTGCAAGACTTTGCAACTTTTGCATGGAGAATTCCAGAAACAATTTTAAAAGAAGATAATATTCTTTTTAGAAAATTAGAAATAGGTAAAGAAGAAGAAATATAATGCATCACATATATCACACACATGGATTTGTACTAGGTTCGCACAATAAAGGGGAAGCGAATAAGATGCTGACGGTTTATACTCGTGAGATGGGCTTGGTGCGGGCTATGGTGCAAGGAGTAAGGCTTCATAAGTCGAAGCTCAGGTTTTCTTTGCAGGATTTTTCTTATGCTCGTATAGACTTTGTTCGTGGGAAAGAGATATGGCGAATCACTTCAGCTTCAAATATTTCATCTTTTCCTTTTGCCAGGTCTTCAAAAAGTTCTCTTTTGATTATTGCTCGTATCAGTAAATTGCTTGAAAGGCTTTGTGATGGAGAAGAATCCAATGAAAAAATATTTGATGATTTTATTCAAGCCATTGTATTGCTTGATGACATAGAGGTATCCTCCGAATCTCGTGAAGCTCTCGAACTCCACCTTGTTTTAAGAATTTTAAATACCTTAGGATATATAGGTGATTCCCTAATGCTCATGGACTATCTCGGTGGAAACATTGATTTGAGCCAGACGGAAACATTACTCCGAGAGAAGAGATCTATAATATCTCACATAAACAAAGCCTTAAATGAGAGTCAACTTTAATTTTTTATGCTATTATTAGTAATATGATAGAAACTGAAGATAAAATTGAAGGAATAAAACGTCGTCTTTATGAACCCGTAGATACGGTAACTCATCGCGTCAAAGAAGGTGTTATTCATCCTATAAATCATAAAGTCGAAGAAGAGTGGAGGAATGAAGAATTAAATAATTCTTTAAGTAAAATGAAAAAACCAAAAACATCAATTTTTAAAAAGTTTTTTATAGTTTCAATAATTTTTTTCTTTGGAGCAATAGGGTTTGCCCTTTATATGTTTTATACAGGTGGTACTTCGGTATCAAATGACAATATAGACATCAGAGTAATTGGTAGTGCCTTTACTAAAGGAGGAGAGGAACTGCCACTGGAAATAGAGATTGTAAATCGCAACAAAGCAAGCCTTGAACTTGCCAACCTGATGATATCTTATCCAAATGGCGCAAGTGATAATATTGTTGATTATACGAGAATGCCACGCATAGATATCGGTACCATTAAACCAGGAGAAACTATTACTAAAAGTTTGAAAATTGTTTTATTTGGAGATGAAAAATCTAATCGAAATATAAAGATTGGCTTAGATTACCACCCAGAAGGTTCAAACGCCATTTTTACAAAAGAAATTGAATATATAGTTAATATTAGTTCTTCTCCATTGTCTTTGTCTGTATCAGCTCCTCTGACAGTAACTTCTGATCAGCCCATATCTTTTACGGTTAATACTATTTTAAATACATCTCTTCCAAGTGACAATATAGTAATGCAATTAACATACCCCAATAATTTTATTTATGAAAGTGCTATTCCCGAACCATCTTTTGGAAATTCAATATGGGATCTTAGTAGTCTTACTTTAACAGATCCGGTATCAATCGTTGTTAAAGGAAGAATTGTAGGCGAAGATCAAGATCAACAAGTATTTCATGCTTATGCTGGAACGATAAAACAAGCAGATAAGTCAACTATTGATGTAATATATAATTCATTGTTGCATACCATAACTATTGTTAAACCATTTTTGGAAACAAATATACTGGTAAACGATACATCTTCTTCTGGGGAAACAATAGAAGTAAAAGTATCATGGAAAAATAACTTATCAACGAGAATTACTGACGGAGAAATAATTGCAAATCTGGGAGGAAATGTTTTCGACAGAATGTCCGTTAATCCATCTCAAGGATTTTATGATTCTGCTAATAATCGTATAATTTGGGATAAAAATGTAGTAGGAGATTTGGCCAGTATCGAACCTGGAGAAAGAGGTGAAGTTAGTTTTAGTGTGAAATCCATTCCTTTGCTTGGCTCACAAAGTTCGATAAAAGATCCACAGGTAACAATCGACGTAAGCATTCGAGGTAAACAGCCATCTTTTGGTTCTACTTATGCGGACATAAATAATTTTTCAAAAAAGGTTGTCAAAATTTTGTCCGATTTCCAGATTGCTTCTTCCGCTTCTTATAAATCAGGATCTATGCCTCCTAAGGCAGAAACCGAAACCCAATATGACATTACCTGGACATTATCAAATGGAACAAACGCTATATCAGGAGCAACAGCTCGAGCAGCGATTCCGATATATGTAAAATGGGTTGGACCTGTGTCTACAAGAGAAAATATTACTTACAATGAATCAACTCGTGAAGTCATTTGGAATATAGGTTCTGTTCGAGCAAACACAGGAGGAAATTATAATCGTGAAGCTACTTTTACTTTGTCTCTTAAGCCATCTGTATCACAAATTGGAAGTGCTCCTCAACTTATGAAGGATTTATATATCTTGGGTAAAGATACATTTACAGGAACAGATGTTAACAACAGAAGGGGACCTATCAATACGTTGCTTTATGGAGACCCCAACTTTCAATCAGGGCAAGAACGTGTTATACAGTAATGTAGAACAGTTAACATTTAACAATTAACAAAAAATCAGATGCAGGAAAAAGATGAAAAATTAATGGAGAAGATTATATCGCTATGTAAGAGAAGGGGGTTTGTATATCCAGGCTCTGAGATATATGGCGGGCTTGCGGGTACATGGGATTACGGACCACTAGGAGTTGCTCTTAAGAATAATATTAAGAATCTTTGGTGGAAGAAATTTGTAGACGGACGCGAGGATATGTATGGAGTAGATGCGGCGATACTTATGAATAGTGCTGTCTGGAAAGCTTCTGGACACGTGGATACTTTCACAGATCCACTTATAGAGTGTACAAAATGTAAGAAAAGATTTCGAGAAGATACATTAAAAGAAAAAGGCACTTGTGATGAATGTGGAGGGAAGACAGGTGAGGCACGTCTTTTCAATATGATGTTTGCGACACAGATAGGTGCAGTGGAGGATTCTTCTGCGACAGTGTACCTTCGCCCTGAGACGGCCCAAGGGATGTTCGTAAACTTTAAGAATGTTGTAGACTCTTTTCATCCAAAGTTACCTTTTGGTCTTGCTCAAATAGGAAAGGCATTTAGGAATGAGATTACTCCTCGTGACTTTATTTTCCGTGTTCGCGAAATAGAACAAATGGAAATAGAATACTTTGTGAAGGAAGAAGATTGGCAAAAATATTTTGAATACTGGAAAGAAGAAATGCTTGCTTGGATGGAGAGCATGGGTATAGATATGAACAAAGTTCATGAGCTCGAAGTGAAGGAAGAAGACCTTGCTCACTATTCTAAACGTACGATAGACTTTGAGTTTGATTTTCCATTTGGACTTAAGGAACTTTATGGCTTAGCTTATAGAACGGATTTTGATTTGAAAAAACACAATCTAACTTATCAAGATGAAGAAACAAATAGTAAGTTTGTTCCACATGTAATTGAGCCAACTTTTGGAGTCGAGAGAACATTCTTGGCCTTAATGTTGAGTTGTTATAAAGAAGACACAAAAGGGGAAGAACCTCGACCGTATCTAGCTTTCAATCCAACAGTAGCACCTGTTGTTTGTGCTGTCTCACCACTTTTAAAAAATAAAGTAGAACTTCGAGATTATGCACATATCATATACCGTACTCTTAAAGATGAGTTTGGAAGAGTTATGTGGGACGACAATGGTAACATAGGCAAGCGTTATAGAAGACAAGATGAGATAGGTACACCTTGGTGTATTGTTATTGACTTCGATACTTTGTCTGATGATTCTGTGACTATTCGTGATCGTGATACAGGTCTTCAAGAACGAATCAAAAAAGAAGATATTGTGGACTATATAAAAGAGAGGATGAATTAACATGGAAAAATTAACCAAACAAGAACCAATAATACCAGAGGCGAGGAACGAAGAAGTTGGAATCAACAATGAAAAAGATATTCATGCGAAGTTAACAAACATTTTTAAGCATTATAATAATGGGAATGATAGAATTAATTTTATTGTTGAATTTCTTCATCCGTATTTTTATGATAATTTAATTGAAAATCAAGAAGAAATTAAGAGTAATCTCTTAAATTGTTCGAAAATAGAAGACGAACAACAATTTGTTGATGAAGTTAAAAAAGTAACAAAACCTATCCTGTCTTTTATTAAAGAAGACCCTAATACCTTTAGAAAATTTCAGGATACTTCCTCAGAAGAATTTCAAAGAAACAATTTTAATGTTTTAAATAATTATGAACAGATTGGTACTTATATATCGTATGGGATAGATAAAAACGTTTTACATATTCATTTACCTCCAGCTCACAATTTAATAAAAAACAAATCTCGCACCATTTTATTTGATGAATTAACGAATGATTTTCATAATCTTTCAAAAATTGTAGATAGTAATACGGAAATAAAAAGAATCGTAGCAGGTTCTTGGATAGTAGCTAGTTATCCAAATATTATAGAGAAACTTGGTTTTATTATTCATGATAACCATGATTCTAAAGATAGAGAAGGTAGAGATACAAGCTTTTCAAGTATGTCTAGAGATGCCTTTTTATCAAAATATTTAGAAAGATAAAAAGATCATTAAAAATTGCCTCACCTAATAGGTGGGGCAATTTGTGTATTGTTTGTGTGCTATTATGCAACCATACTTTTGTTGACTCTCATTTTCAAGTACTTACTTTTGAGGTATTGGGATGTTTTAATCCTCTCAAAAATTTTATCAAAATATGAGAAGTCTTTTTCAAGTATAGCGTCAATTACAACTTCGAGTGTTGGTGCGTAGTAGTCTGAAACATCATTGTTCCACTCAGGAAGCTGGCTCTGGTATAGAGATTCAAGTTCTGCCATAGAAGGATTGTTGGTAACAATCTTTTTAAGGACCAAAGCTTGTTCTTCTCTGAACAGTCCTCTTGTGTGGACTTCAGATAAACATTTGTCCATAAACTTTATCAAGTTCAGTAGAGTATTTTCATTGCCTTTTGGAACAACTTCAATCAGCTTATTTAACAATAATATGAAAGCTGAAAATGTTGTCCTAGTTGGAGACCAAAAATATCTATGAGACATACCCTTGTTTCCAGGTACTGGAAGCAACATAAGATCAAAATGACTTAATTCTTCCCAAGTTGTCATTTCACTAAATTGTATGATTCCCCACGTGTTCCATTTTGTGAGCAGTGCGGGTTTGTAATCGTCGTGAATTTGGTCAAAAGTTCTGTACCAGTCAACAATTGGTCCCTGTAATACTTCGCGTGATTTTTGCCTCCACTTACTATCCATTTTTTCAAGTTCATATTTATTAAACTGAAAAGTATTAGCAATGTGTTTGAAGTTTGCAAGTTTTGGATGTGGAAATTTCTTATGGATAATTCTTGATACTGAATTTTTAAAAAGATCATACAAGACATCCCCATACTTCTTCTTTTCCTCCTCGTTTCTGTAATAGAAAGGCCTCGCTATATCCATAAGTCGCTTAGCTTGGTCCTCAGTCTCACACTTGCTGAATAATTGGTGAACTTTACGTTGGGCCTTGTTGGGCCTATCGTATCTTTCACTATCCTCCTTATTAATCAAACTAAGAAATGTATCCAACGTTGGTAATATTTTTTCAATACTTTTGGTTTTTGAAAAATAATTCCATTTGTTTAGAGTATTTTCTATTTCTTTGTAGGGGAGAGCAAGCAATGCTTCTGGAGTTTTGGCTGTGCTGACTAATCTTTTCTCCAGAAGTTCCTTGAACTTTGGGAATTTAGACCTGTGATGATCAATATCAAGCTCAGCTAGTTCGTTCCAAGCTTCCTCATATTGGTAAAGTTTGTGCTTGTTACCAATTTTACCCAAAAAAAGTTCATCAATTGAGTTATAAAGTTCCTCCTCATATTGATATACTGGGCATTCTACGTAACGAGTGTGCTGGCGGTTGATATTAATTGTTTTAATAAAAACCACCATTTTTGAGAGATCAGAACCAATGTTCTTTTTTGCTAATTCCAGCCCTCTGACCAATGTGTCATTGGATGGAAAACAGTTGTTGAGGAAATATATTATTTGGTTCAAGTTTTCTTCGGCCAAAATAAGATACTCACTTTCTGTTAGCTTCTTCCATTCATTGATGTAAGCAATGAGTTCAGGGTGTTCTTTTTTGTTTTCATATTTTCCTGATATTTTATGATAGCCTTTTTGGGCTTCTTCAAGACTGGAAAATACAAATTCAAAAACCCCATATTCCTCTTGCAGTTCCCTGAGTGGGATACCAGTGTCTACTGAAACTACTCTGAGTTGTTCCAGATTGTACGTTTTTTCTGTTGTCATGGTACGTTTGTTTTAAATTTATTTTTTGAAATTTAATTCGAAACTTTTCAAAACTTTACCATATATTATGTTAGTTGTAAATGTTTGGAGATTTAGAAATTTAGTGTTTTTTAATCCTTATAATCTATGCTAAAATGGCTTTATGTTAAAAGCAAAAAAGAAGATATATAAGAATGGTTTAAGAGTAGTGACAATACCGATGAAAGACAATCCGACAGTGACGGTGCTTGTGCTTGTGGGGACGGGGAGCGACTATGAACCCAAGGAAATAAACGGTATCTCTCATTTCTTGGAGCATATGTGCTTCAAGGGGACCACAAAGCGTCCATCTGTACAAGTTATAGCTCATGAGCTTGATTCTCTGGGGTGTCAGTACAATGCTTTCACCGGGAGCGAATATACAGGATACTATGCCAAGGGAGACTCTAAGAATTTCAAGCAAATGTTTGATATTGTAACGGATGTATATTTGAATTCTACTTTCCCAGAAGCAGAAATGGAGAAAGAGAAAGGTGTCATAGTCGAAGAGATAAATATGTACGAAGATATGCCAGCTTCCCACGTGCAAGATTTGTTCACAGAAGTTCTCTATGGAGATCAGCCTGCAGGTAGGAGTACACTAGGTACTAAAGAGAATATTTACAAAATGGTCAGGGATAATTTTGTAAGTTATAAGAAAATTCACTACGTAGCAGAGAATACAGTCGTGATAGTCTCTGGTAATACTACAAGTGAGGAAGTTTACAAAGAAATCACAAAATATTTTAAGGATGTACCAGTAAATAAAAGTGGTAAGAAGCCTAAGACGAAAGATAGTCAAGATAAACCAAATATTTTAATAAAATACAAAGAGACAGATCAGACGCACTTTGTGCTAGGGGTTAGAACTTTCGATCTATTTGACAAGAGGAATACTACACTCTCTATGCTTGCAGGAGTGCTCGGTGCGGGTATGAGTTCAAGGCTCTTCACTAAACTTCGTGAGGAAATGGGGGTGGCTTATTATGTCAGAGCTTATAATCAAGCCTCACTTGATCATGGAG